>ENA-OQCE01000130-OQCE01000130.1-human-gut-metagenome-genome-assembly--contig:-NODE-130-length-36000-cov-3.259638_pt1 | contig 36000 bp, 36 predicted proteins | sample MGYA00242495_ERZ504572 | MGnify/ENA primary metagenome ERZ504572 (study PRJEB26092, sample SAMD00036228) | human gut metagenome | host: Homo sapiens | study: EMG produced TPA metagenomics assembly of... | reverse complement strand
AAAGTGCCGAAGATTCCCGTTTACAGGCTTTTTACACCCGGATGTGAACGGTCTTGACACCCGAGTGTGAATGATATCGAGACCCGGGTGTCAATGGGTTTATCTTATTATGTTATTGAAAATAAGTAATGTGAAGAAAAATGTCGGACAGGCGGTTAATGATAGTATGATAGATGGAATAGGCATCCATCATACCTACTATCATTGCTTGTGTCTATTGATATTCAATAGATAAAAGACAATTAGTGATAGTATGACAGTTAAATGTAACTATGTTTTATCCCTTCTGTTTATGTTCGTAGAGAAATAATGAAGTTATATTATCGGGTGAAGGCAGAACTGGTAATGCTTTCGTTTGGATAAACATTGAATCTTATAAGTACGGCAAAAAGTGAAGGATAAGTACGTGAATTGCGTACGAAAAAGAACGGCTCCCATTCCGTAGCAGTGGATGAGAGCCGCTTTGAGATCGCACATAATATTACTTTTGTACCTCTTTCAACATCTCTTTTACCGCCTCTTCCAGCTGGTGATCTTCGCCTCTTAGCTGTGATTCGGGAGAGTTGTAGACTTCGATGTCAGGTTCGAGTTGTTGGTTTTCGAGATAGCGGCCCTGCATATCTTGCATGCCGACTTGCGGGATACCGAAAACGATTGACGGGTCAATTTGGGTTTCCCACCATACGGCAGTCATCGTTCCCGGTACGGGAGCGCCGATCAGTTTGCCGATTTTCAACGTCTTATATGTCCAGGGAAAACCGTGGGCGTTCGAATAATTGTCTTCGCACATCAGTACGCATGACGGTTTCAGCCATCTGTTAAACGGATCGTTTCCGATGAACTGTCTGCGCGGAGTGAATTTAGCATACAGTTCTCCACTCAACAAAATTGCCAGGTCCTCATGAAGCCAACCGCCACCGTTATGGCGCGTATCGACAATCACGGCTTCCTTTTCGCGGCAACGACCTAACAGCTCGGAATAGGTATCGCGGAAACTTTCGCTGTTCATGCCTTTGACATGTACATATCCGATCTTTCCGTTCGACAGCTTGTCGACCATCTGGCGCTTCTGTTCCACCCAACGTTTGTAAAGCAAATCGGATTGTGTGCCGTAGGTGATCGGTTTGACTTGTTCTTCGAAACGTTCTTTGGTTGCCGGATCGTAAACGGACAGTAGTACCTGCTTGCCGGCTTTGCCGCTTAATAGCGGATAGTAATCTTCTCCACTCTTGATATTCGTGCCGTCTATCTTTTCGATGATGCAGCCTGGCTTGATCTTGGTGTCGGCTTTTGTCAACGGGCCTTTGGCGATTATTTCTTCAATCTTCAAACCGTCGCCTGTGTAATTGTTGTCATAGAAAGCGCCCAAGCTGGCTGTTGCTGGTGCGGAAGATGCGGAGCGGTAGCGTGCACCGGTATGTGAACCGTTTAGTTCGCCTAACATTTCAGAAAGCATTTCTGCGAAATCGTAGTTATTGTTGATATGCGGAAGAAATTTTTCGTATGCCTTTCCATATCCGGCCCAATTGATACCATGTATTTTGGGATCGTAGAACTTGTCTAATACTTGGCGCCAGGTGTGATGGAATATATATTCGCGTTCTTTCGCCGGGCGATATGAAAATTCGGCTTTGAATGCGATCGGTTTCGTTTTGCTGTCCTTGATTTCGATCTTCTTCAACTGGCCTCCCGAAACGAGGAAAATGTTCTCGCCTTTCTTGTCGGGGAACATCGTTCCGCCACCGACACCTTTGATCAGTAGTTTGGTGGTGTTCTCCTTGAAATTGTGTTCCCATAGGTCGTAACCGTTTTCGAATGCGGCGCAATAATATAGCTTGTCGCCTTTCTGCGTCAGGACGGCGTCACCTAAGAATGACGAGTTGACGGTCAAGCGCATGATACGGTCTTTACGATTGGCCAAGTCGAATTTAAGCGGTTCGACCGGCTTATCTGCTTTTTCGTCTTTCTTGTCATCGTCTTTATCCTTGTCTTTCTTGCTGTCCTTGTCTTTTTCGTCCTTATCTTTGTCCTCTTTTTCTTCGTCCAACAAAGCTTGTTCCTCTTTGGTGAGGCGGAACTTGTCGTATGCTTCGCCGTCGAAGAACATGATGTAAATATCATCTTCTGCTCCCCAACTGCCATGACTGCGATAACCGGCCCGGTCAGACGACCAGATCATCGCTTTTCCATCCAGCACCCATTTGGCGTTGTTGTCGGAGTAGCCGCTTTCGGTCAGGTTGGTCATTTCGCCACTGCCGTCCGCTTTCACCAAAACGATGTCCGTATTGTTCCATCCTCCGATCGCGATATATTTAGCGAGGAACCATTTGCTGTCGGGTGACCATTGATAATATTGATCGCCGTCGGCATACGAATAATTATATTTACCATCCAGGACGGTGCGTACCTGTTTGTTTTTCAAATTAATCACGCGTAGAGTCGTACGGTTTTCCAAGAAAGCGACTTCCTTTCCGTCCGGAGAATACATTGGCTGGAAAGAGGTCTGCGAATTTACCACCAACGGTTCTTCCTTCAATTCCTGTGCGTATGTGAAATATTTGTCGTTCTTGCGTACCAAGCTGCTTTGATAAACTCCCCAGGTTTCGCCCCGTTCGGCCGAGTAAACCAATGAGCGTCCGTCTGGGCTGAAATCGAGATCGCGCTCCTGCTGCGGTGTGTTAGTGATTTGTTTGGTAGTTTCGTAGTCGACCGAGGTTACATATACATCGCCGCGCACGATAAAAGCGACTTCTTTGCCATTAGGGGAAACTGCGATATCGGTGGCTCCGCTTGCCTTGAGTTGATGGATCAGGTCGTTCTCCACCTTATCAGAGATGATCTGTACATCCACTTTCTTAGGCTGTGTACCCTCTTTGACCGTATAGATTTCGCCATCGTATCCGTAACAGAGGTTGCCGTTGTTGTCGGAAGTTAGGAAACGGACGGGATGCATGGTATGATTGGTTATCTGCCGGCTATTTCTGCCGGTCAGGTCGTTTTTGAATATATTGAAACTTCCTTTTTCTTCACTCAGATAGTAGAAGGAAGAACCGTCTGTCGCCCATACCGGATTACGGTCTTCTCCTTTAAAGGAAGTTATTTTTTGGAAGGAGTGTTCCCGATCGAGGGTGCACAACCAGATGTCCCGTGTGATGGAAGACTGGTGGTGTTTACGCCAAGGATCTTCATATCCCTTCTTGTCTTGGTATAAGAGTTTGTCACCCTTCTTGTTCAAAGCTAGGCTTTCCATGGCGAGGGAAGAATAGAGTTCGGGGCGCCTCCATTGATACCGATCCGGTAGATTTGTGGAAATTGCCCGGAGGGGAATTGGCTGTCTTTCGCATCCTGCTGGATCGCGGCCGAATAGAGAATGTGCTTTGCATCACTGAACGTTTCCGGATATTCATTTGCGGAGTGAGTGGTCAACTGTTTCGGGCTGCCTCCTTCCATATCCATGATGAAGATATCGAAATTTCCGTTCCGGTCAGAAGCAAACGCGATCTTGCTGCCGTCAGGCGACCAGATCGGGCGCGTATCGTGAGCCGGATGGGTTGTTAACTGGGTAGCTTTGCCACCGTTTGCCGGGACGGTGTAGATATCGCCTTTGTAAGTAAAGGCGATCGTTTCACCGTTTGGAGAAATTGCCGGATAGCGCATCCATAGCGGATCATTTTCGGCCAGCACGTTTGCCGTAAACAGTAGTGCTGAAGTCAGGATAAATAATGATTTCATGCTTTGCGTTTTTATGGGTGTAAAGATACGGCATTATTATAAAAAAAGATAGAAATAAACTTAATAGTAGCTGTTTAGTAGTTTATTTCTATCTTTACGAACTCAAAGTGAGGGGTGAAAGAGGTGAATATGCATGAAACAGAGATATATAGCAATACTATAGAAAAACTTAAACGTGGTTCCTATGAGGCGTTCGATACATTATATGATATGTACGCGGATTCTTTGTACGGTTTCGCCTTGCTGCATACGAAATCATCTGTCCAGGCGGAAGATATCGTACAGGAGACGTTCCTCAAGCTGTGGAACATGCGTGCCTCCTTGTCTGTTGAAGGCTCTTTCAAATCCATGTTGTTCACGATTGCCAAGAACCATGTGATCGATGTTTTCCGCCAACAGATCAACCGTCCGGATTTTGAAGATTACATACGCTTTTGTGAAGACGAACATCTTTTGGATAACACTTCCGTAGAAAAAATATATTACGATGACTTTATCGACAAGCTGGCGATAGCTAAGCAAAAACTGACCCTCGCGCAGCGGAACATTTTTGAAATGAGCCGTGAAGAGGGAATGAGCAATGCCGAAATAGCCGCTCTTTCGGATATTTCCGAGCAAACGGTAAAGAATCATTTGTCCGCAGCGTTAAAGATTCTGCGTGAGGAACTCCGGAAATATAATTATCTTTTCGCCCTTTTCATATAAGAAAACTTGAGAAGCTTACTTTCCTTTCCCAAAGCGGCTCTTGGAGTTCCAGATAGTTTCAGCGCTTGGAACTAAAAGTTCGTACGGTGAAACAGAAAGTTTCGCTAAAGGAAACTTCGAGCGTATTATAGGGGAAGAAACAGGAATATGCTTTAGAACATATAAAAACGCCTGGTACTTTTTCGGTACTCCTTCGTGTAACTATAAACAAGCAACAAATTATGACCGATTTATTTGATAAATTATATTCTCAATTCTTAAGCGGAAAGACCAACCGGAAAGACTTCGAGGGCTTCAAGGAGTCCTTGAATCATCTTTCGGACCAGGAACTGGCTGAAAGGATGGAAGCGTTTTGGGATGAGAATACGGTTTATCCGTCTATGGAAGTCGGTCGTAAGCGGGAAATTCATCGGAGACTTCGTCTGCAGATACATCCTCCTAAAATCTCCATACGCTGGTCCCGTATCGTGGTGGCGGCGGCCGTGATTGCCGTCTTGTCCGTTACGGCGTGGAACTTTTCTCTTCTGCATGAATTGCAAAATGCGAACTCTTCTTTCTTGGCGGAAGTTCCGGCCGGAGATAAGGTGCAGTTGACCTTGCCGGATAAGAGTTCTGTCAAATTGAATTCGGAAAGCTCTTTGTCCTACGCCTATGTCAACGGAAAGCGTGTCGCCCGTTTGAAGGGCGAGGGGTACTTCCAGGTTTCCAAGGACAGGAAACATCCGTTTGTCGTGCAGGTCGGCAATCTGAATATCGAAGTGTTGGGGACTTGCTTCAATGTCTATTCGTATGAGGAGAATGACTTTGTAGAGACTTCCTTGATTGAAGCTCCGTGCGCCTCTACGATTCCAAGTCGCCTTCTGAAAGTTTTATCCTGAAACCGTCGCAGAAAGCGATCTATTCGAAAAATAATGGGAAAATCAGTTTTCACAATACAGACAATGTAAAAGAAACCGCGTGGACGCAGAATCATCTGGTGTTCGAATCGGAGAAGTTGGGTTCGGTGTTCCAAAAGATCGAAAGATGGTATGGTGTGCATATTGACCTGCTATGTCCGGAGATTGCGAACGATCAGATTTCCGGCTCTTTTAAGGACGAACAACTTCCGTATGTCATGGAAGCTTTGAAATTTCAATATGGATTTAATTATGAGATCACAGGAAACAATGTTACGATTAATAAGTCTAACCAATTAAAAATAAAATGAGCCTATGAGATGAACAGGTGAAATCTAAGAAAAAGTGTTTTTAAAAATCAATTGTTTAATTCTAACTTAAGTCTATTTATCATAGTCATGAAGAAAGTATTTCGGAGTGCAGCACTCCTGTTTTTGTGTACAACCATGTACGCACAGGACATTTCGCAAACAATGTCAATGAATTTGCAAAATGTCACATTAAAAGAATTTTTTAAGAATCTGGAGGCACAGACTTCTTTTTCGGTTGTTTACCGGGATATTATCCTGAGTGAAAATCCTGATGTAGTCGTTTCTGCTTCCAATCGCCCGTTAAAGGATATCCTGTCTCAGGTACTGGAAAAACACGGCCTTTCCTACAAAGTGAGTAATAAGACGATCGTTATCGTTAAGGCAGAAGCGCAGGCTCCCGTGAAACAGCGAAAAACCAAGAAAATATCTGGTGTGATTACCGATGAAACAGGTCTTCCGGTAGCTGGAGCGAATATCGTAGTCAAGGGAACGACTAATGGGACCATTTCGGATATGGATGGAAACTTCTCTTTAGAGGCTGCTCCGGGGAGATGTTGGAAATATCCTATATCGGTTTTTTGCCTATGGAAGTAAAGATCGATAACAAGAATACGTTTGACATCCTGATGAAAGAGGATGCACAAGGTTTGGATGAAGTTGTCGTGATTGGTTATGGTACGGTAAAGAAAAGAGATTTGACTGGAGCTGTCGCTTCTGTCAATGCTGCCAAGATTTCAGCTGTTCCGACCTCTACGGCATCGGAAGCCTTGCAGGGACGTATTCCGGGGGTTGTCGTTTCGAACGCCAACTGGTCGCCAGGCTCTACTCCGAACGTGATGATCCGTGGTAAACGTTCGATCACGGCAAGCAATGATCCGTTGTATGTGATTGATGGTGTTCCCGTTACTGGCGGTATTGGCGAAATCAGCCGTCGGATATAGAGTCGATGGAAGTGTTGAAGGATGCGTCGGCAACAGCAATCTATGGTGCTCGTGGTGCGAACGGTGTTATCCTGATTACGACCAAGCAGGGGAAATCAGGCAAGACTCAGATCGATTATAACGGATATGTCGGGGCGCAGACAATTTTGAACCAGCTCGATTTTTGGGATGGTCCGGAATATGCCGAATATACGCGCGAGTCTTATCGCAATACGAGCAATAATTCGATCCGCTACAACTCGGATGTGGCTTCAAAGGAGCAGGATATGGTTTGTCCGGGATTTACACGTGACCCGTCGATCATGGAATCGGTCATGATGGGTTGGGGTGACGATGGCGTTTACTATCCGTCCCATGTGCGTACGACCCGCTATATGGATCATGTGACCCGCACCGGTATGGTGACCGACCATCAATTGAGTATCCGAGGTGGTGGCGAACGGACGAACTTCTTGGCTTCCGCTACTTACAATAAGAATAACGGCATTTTCAAGGATGAGGATTATGAACGTTATTCGATCCGTTTGAATCTGAACCACGAAATCAACAAATATGTGAAGATCGGGGCGCAGACGCAATATTCGCATGCCATTCAGCAACGCGGGGCCGGACTTGCCAGTGGTTGGCGTTTAAGCCCGTTGGCTCAGTTGTGGGATGAGAATGGCGAGATTATTCCGTTACCAGGGTCTTATAATGTCTACAATACGATGATGGACCTTGTTCCGGGTGCAGTGGACCGTCCTGTGAAAACAACCCGTTACCTGGGTAGCTATTCTCTGGATATCAAACTGCCGGTCGACGGACTGAAGTTCCGCTCTAACCTGGGCCTCGATGCCCGTACCGTACAGGACTACGAATTCTGGTCCGCTAAAACGAGTAATCGTGGCATGGGGACTTCTTATGCGAAGAATGCCGTTGACAAATACACGATGTTTACTTTGGAAAACATGCTTTTCTATGATAAGACGTTCAACGACAAACACACCTTGGGCGTGACTTTATTGCAGTCCATTCAAGAAGACAAAAGGGAAAGTGTGAACGTCGCAATGGAGAATCTGCCGGCCGATAACCTGAAATATTATGATCTGGGGTCGGGCTTGGTGACCAATACGATCGGCAGCTCGATGATCAAGTGGAATATGGCTTCTTTCATGGGACGTATCAATTATAACTATTTAGGACGTTACCTCCTGACGGTTTCTGCCCGTTATGACGGTTCGTCTCGTCTGGCTGACGGACACAAGTGGGTGCTTTTCCCTTCTGCCGCATTGGCATGGCGTATCAATGAAGAATCTTTCATGTCGAGTACATCCGGATGGTTGGATAACCTGAAATTAAGACTTGGTTTTGGTAAGACTGGTAATTCGGCCGTAGATCCTTACCAAACGAAAGGTACGTTGTCGTTGATTCGTTATCCGTTTGACAATGGTGGAACTCCAACGATCGGATATGCCCCGAATGCGATGGCGAACAGTCTGTTGACTTGGGAAACGACGGACCAGTGGAATTTGGGTATCGATTTCGGTGTGTTGAGAGGACGTATCAACGGGACGATTGACTTGTATATGCAGAATACACATGATTTGTTGCTGAAACGCCAGTTACCGGTTGTTTCCGGTTTTCCCGATGTGCTATCGAATGTGGGTAAAACGCGTAATAAGGGTATAGAAGTTTCTATCAACTCTATGAACATCAATTCGAAAGACTTCCAGTGGACAACTGATTTGATGCTGTCTTCCAACAAGGAAGAAATCGTTGAACTGTATAATGGCAAGAACGACGATATCGGTAGCAAATGGTTTATCGGCCAGCCGGTGAATGTTCATTATGACTACCGGAAAGTAGGTATCTGGCAGAACACGGAGTCAGATCTTGCGAGATGGCAAAATTCGCCGCCAACGGTACGGAGTTTGCTCCGGGCGATATCAAGATACAGGATGTGAATGGCGACTATAAGATTACGGATGCGATAAGCAAATTCTGGGAAACCCACGTCCGAAGTTGATTGCCAGTATGGTGAATACTTTCAACTATAAAGGTTTCGACCTGTCGGTCTTTTTATATGCGAGTTTCGGTGCTATGCTGTATAATGATATTTATGCTGTGGAACATTGCGGACGTAACGGCGGTGTGAAAGTAGACTACTGGACACCGAATAACCCGACGAACGCTTATCCTCGTCCGAGTATCGATGAGGAGCGCCCGATCTACATCACATCCACTTATTATGAAAAAGCGGATTTCTTGCGTGTAAAGACAATGACATTGGGATATACCTTGCCGAAGACCTTGACCAATAAGTTCCTGGTGGAGAAACTGCGTGTTTATTTTACAGCCCAGAATCCGTTTATCTTTACCAATTATACGGGTATTGATCCGGAAGCAGCTAAAGTAAATTCGGCCGGTAATCCTGAAACCAACGGTAGTGGTTTCGGCACTCCGAGTGTCAGTTCCTGGATTTTTGGTATAAACTTGACTTTGTAATTTTAATCTTAATAAATCAAAGAATGAAAATGAAATCTGTATATTGCTATATGCTGGCAGGCCTGATGTTATCTGCTTCAAGTTGCAGTAGTTGGTTAAGCGAAGACGATGCACCGGTGATGTCGTACGATTATTATGAAACGGAAGCCGGTGTAAATGCAGCCATTACGGCAGCTTACGGTTTCCTTCGTTGGGGAGTTGGTGGTGAACGTTTCGATGTATTGACCGAATTAGGAACCGATTTGTTCACGGAAGGAGAAGATGGTAGTAATCGTGAATCGTATAATAAATATGCGACACAGTTGAATCCGGACGACGGTATTCTGTATGAAATGTGGGAAAATCACTACAAAGGGATTAGTGATGCCAATATCGCCATGCAGAAGATTCGGGATTCCCAAGACTTGTTGGAGAGTGTGAAAATACAAAGTTATGCCGAAATGCAATTTATCCGCGCCTATTTATATTTTGATTTGGTGCAGCAGTTTGGGCGTATTCCTTTGGTCACGGAAGGTAGTTTCGAGATTCGGACGGACTTCAAGCGTGCTCCGATCGCTGATGTTTATAATGTTATTATCAGTGATTTACGTAATGCCGCCGAAAATTTACCGGAGAAGGCTTCTGTTTTAGGACGTGCCACACGTTACTCAGCTGCCCATTTGTTGGCGAAGGTTTATCTGACTCGTGGTAGCGCAGTCAAAGATGCGCGTGGTCAGAAAGCGACAGATATGGATAGTACGCTTTATTATGCTGAGCAAGTGATCAACAGTGGAGCTTATGCTTTGCAAGAAAACTTCTCCTCTCTGTGGGATATCAAGAATCAGGGGAACTCCGAAGCTGTGTTTGCCGTGCAGTTCACAACCGAGCCGATGTTTAACGGAGATGGTAACAAGCAGCATCTCTATTGGCTGTCTTGGTATGAAGATCAGCCGGGTATGTTGAGAGATATTGAAAACGGTCGTCCGTACCGTCGTCACGTGGCAACAAAGAAAACGATGGACGATTTATTCGATTCGTTTGCATGATTCACGTTTTTATAAGAGTTTCAAATGGGTCTACTATGCAAATAATGTAAGCACGCTGCCTGTTTGGGAGTCGCTTTCTTATGACGGAAACGTCTATTTTACGCCGGATCCTTCTAAAGGGCAAATAGAGGGCGAGTTGAAATTCCAGCATGGCGATACGGCGATTTATTATACGATGCAGGAAACAGGGCTTGCTTCTAATAGTGACGAGATGCGGAAATTGCGTGCTGACTATACTTATTCTTATTTCCCTCGCGAAATGCATTCGATCCGTTATTTTCCGTCACTGGTGAAATACCTTGATCCGAGCCGTTCTTCTGTGTCTGAAGAAAAGGGATCTCGCGAATGGGTGCGTATGCGTTTGGGAGAAACGTATTTGTTGGCAGCGGAAGCTGCCGGTCGTAAAGGTGATTTCGACAAGGCTGCTGAATATATCAATGTGATCCGCAAGCGTGCCGCTTGGGCCGAAGGTGAGCAAAAAGACCAGCAGATCTGGCTTTTCGAAGGTGGAGTGAACGATACGAAGAGTACGTATGATGCACTTAAAGTTTCTCCGGCTGATCTACAAGGTGATTTTATCGAATTTATTCTGAACGAACGCGGACGTGAATTACTGGGAGAAACCAATCGTTGGGAAGATTTGGTTCGTTGTGAACTGCTGTATGATTGGGTGAAGAAATACAATCCGGATGCAATCTACATTAAACCGTATCACAAACTTCGTCCTATCCCGCAGAAACACATCGACCGTCTGAATCCTGTTGGTGAGCTCAGTGAAGAACAGAATGAAGGTTACTATTGATGTCTGTCTTTAGAGATAAAGCGATATAAAAAGTAGGTATTAGTTAAAAGTGGCCGGCTACAATGGAATAGATGATATTCCGCCGTAGCCGGCTTTTTCTGTGTTTTTTCTAAAGAACCTTGAAAAAAGGAAGGAGGAATATCGGATTTTTGAATCTTCTGTTTATCTTTGTCGTGTACAGTAAGCAGGATAAAGCGTTATCGCTGGTACAACTTTGGTGGTGAACACGAAAGTTTATATATTATCTCTTGATTGAAACCTCGAAATTTCTAGATAACTAGTGGATAGTATGTGAATTTTGTTCGCGTTTTTTCTTGTCATGCAAGATGGGTGTTTATGCACTTGCGTATTCAAGATAAAAAACGTGGGTAATTATTGCATACAACTAGTTATAGGTTATTCGAGGTCCTTAATCGAGTGTATGTTACTAATTCCCACGTTTCTTTATAATAACCATCTAATTGGGGAATTGTTGGATATATGGGATTTTTTCAGGTCGAATTTAAGTAAATATGGAATTACCTTTATCTATTTCAAATCTTCAGGAGCAATGGTTGCTATCTTTTTTGAAAAAACTTGATCCTGCCAATATTACTGAGCTTTTTTGGCAATTGCGGCCTTATGTAGTCTTGCATCATGTGGAGTTTAAGGAGTCTTCGTTTTCTTTTTCATCAGTTGGTATTATTAATTTTGTAGATATTGTCGGTTTTGTCCGTAAGAATGATACTTTGGGTATTCTGTTGAGGAACGGCTGTTTCTATTTGTTTTCTGCAGTAAGTATGGACCGGCAGTGCATATTGGTTTGTGATCCTGAATTTTATAAGCAAACGGGAAGAAGGTTAGGAGGCTGGTCTCTTTTTGTCGCGAAACGGCAATTATTGTGGTGGAAAATAAAGGAATATCTGCATCGGAATATATTTTGATGCTTTACTTTTTTTACCTTTGTCGGTTGACTAAACGATAATTAGGTATGAAGAAGAAACTTATCTTTTCTTTATTGGTTTTGGCTGGTGTCCCTTCACTGTCGATGGCGGTGGACGAAGCGCGTCTGTTGCGTTTCCCGGCTACGAACGGTAATGAGATTGTTTTCTCGTATGCGGGCGACCTCTACAAGGTTCCGGCTACGGGTGGCGAAGCCAGGCGCCTGACTTCGCATGTGGGGTACGAAATGTTTCCTCGTTTTTCACCGGACGGCAAAACGATTGCATTCACCGGGCAATACGATGGTAATACAGAAGTGTATACCATGCCGGTGACGGGTGGAGAACCGCTGCGTGTGACTTATACGGCAACAAACAGCCGGGATGATTTGGGTGATCGTATGGGACCGAACAATATCGTGATGACCTGGACGCCTGATGCAGTCGGATTGTGTATCGCAACCGCATCAGCGACGGCTTTAGCGGAAAGTTGTTCACGGTGGAAAAGGAGGGTGGCTTGTCTGAAGTCATACCTCTTCCTGAAGGCGGATTCTGCAGCTATTCTCCCGATGGCAAACAGTTGGCTTATAACCGTGTCATGCGGGAGTTCCGTACCTGGAAATACTATAAAGGCGGGATGGCGGATGATGTCTGGATCTATAGTTCCGATAAGAAGACAGTCGAAAACATTACGGACAATCCTGCACAGGACATTATCCCGATGTGGATCGGCGATGAAATCTTCTTTCTTTCCGACCGTGACCGAACAATGAACATCTTTGTTTATAATACGAAGACCAAACAGACGGACAAAGTCACTGACTTTACCGAATACGACGTAAAGTTTCCAAGCGCAAATGGCAATACGATCGTTTTCGAAAATGGCGGCTATATTTATAAGATGGATGCTGGGAGTAAGAAGCCCGAAAAAGTGAACATCACCTTGACTTCCGACAATATTTACGCCCGTAGCGAAATTAAGGATGGAGCTGACTATATTACCGAGGCCTGCCTGTCGCCCGACGGTGAACGTTTAGTGGTGACTGCCCGTGGCGAAGTGTTCAACTTGCCGGTTGAGAAGGGTGTGACAAAGAATATCACCCGTTCGCCAGGAGCACACGACCGCAATGCGCAATGGTCGCCCGACGGCAAATTCATCGTCTATATTTCGGATGCGACTGGAGAGACAGAACTCTATATGCAGGATGCCATTGGAGGCGAACACGTCCAGCTGACAAAGGATAATGACACTTATATCCGCGGTTTTGAACTAAGCCCGGATTCCAAAGCGGTTGTTTATACGGATCGTAAGAACCGTATGAATCTCTTGGACGTTGCTACAAAGAAGGTGACGACCTTGTTGCAGGACCGATGGGCGAGCCGCGGGGAGTGACTTTTTCGCCGGATAGCAAGTGGCTGACTTATACCGTACAGGGAACACTGAATATAGTATCGTTTATGTTTATAATCTGGCTGAAAAGAAAGAATACCCGGTGACAGACAAGTGGTATGATTCCTCTTCTCCGGTATTCAGTACGGACGGTAAATATCTGGTTTTTGCATCTGCCCGTGATTTTAATCCGACTTATGGATCGCTGGAATGGAACCATGTCTATAATAATATGTACGGGGTTTATTTGACGTTGTTGTCCAAAGATACTCCTTCGCCTTTCATTGAGAAGGATGCGGAAGTCTCTGTTGCCAAAGAGGAATCAAAGAAAAATACATCGGTTAAGAAGGAGGAGGCAAGGAAAGACGAGCTTGCCACTTCTGCTGTCAAGATCGATTTCGATGGGATTACGGATCGTGTCGTCAAGTTGCCGGTGAGTCCTTCCTATTATGGGAATTTTTATTCAGACGGAAACAAGGTTTACTACTGGGGACGTGGCGGTACGAGAGTATTCGACTTGAAAGAGCAGAAGGAAGACGTGGTGGCCGATGGCGCTTCTATGGGTGTCGAACCCGGTAGCAAGAAAGTGCTCTTCTTCAAAGGTGATGCTCTTTATGTGACGGATATTCCTTCGGGAAAGGCAGACTTGGGTGATCCGGTGAACTTGTCGAATATGAAGATTGCGGTCGATTATCCGAAGGAATGGGCGCAGATTTTTGATGAGGCATGGCGGGCTTATCGCGATGGTTTCTATCTAGAGAATATGCATGGGTAGATTGGAATGCGGTCAAAGCAAAATATCAGGTGCTTGTCCCATATGCCAAGACACGTCTGGATTTGAACTACATCATCGGTGAAATGATCGGCGAACTGAACTGTGGTCATGCATATGTGAATCCGGGTGAAGTAGAACGTCCCGACAGGATAAAGACGGGGCTGTTAGGCGCTGAGATTTCCCGTGATAAGAGTGGTTTCTTCCGTTTGGAAAAGATCTTGCCGGGCGCTTCCTGGAGCAAGTCGTTGCGTTCTCCGTTGACGGAGCCGGGCATTGAGGCGAAGGCTGGCGAGTTTATCGTGGCGATCGACGGTGTGCCGACAAACAGTGTGAAAGACATGTATTCGTTGTTGGTCGGCAAGGCTGGTGTCCCGACGGAGATTTTGTTGAACAGTAAACCGCAGCTGGAGGGAGCACGCAAAACCGTGATCAGTCCGTTGGAAGAAGAATATTCTTTGTATCATTATAACTGGGTACAGGATAATATTAAGAAAGTCGATAAAGCATCGAACGGCAAGATCGGCTATATTTATATCCCGGATATGGGACCAGAAGGACTGAATGAATTCTCCCGCTATTTCTATCCACAGCTCGACAAGGAAGGTTTGATTATTGACGACCGTGCCAATGGGGGGGGAATGTTTCGCCGATGATCCTCGAACGCCTTTCCCGTGAACCGTATCGGTTGACGATGCGTCGTGGTTCAGCCCGTATCGGAACTGTTCCCGATGCCGTGCAAGTAGGTCCGAAAGTATGCTTGATCAATAAATATTCGGCTTCCGACGGCGACCTCTTCCCTTGGGGCTTCCGTGCGCTGGGATTGGGCAAACTGATCGGGACTCGTACGTGGGGTGGAATTGTCGGTATCAGTGGCTCGTTACCTTATATGGACGGGACGGACATCCGTGTACCTTTCTTCACAAGTTTCGATCCGAAAACCGGTAGCTGGATTATTGAGAATCATGGTGTCGATCCTGATATCCTGATCGATAATGATCCCGTCAAAGAATGGAACGGTGAAGACCAGCAACTCGACCGTGCCATTCAGGAGGTCATGAAAGAACTCCAGGACCGCAAACCGCTTCCGGGAGTGCCGACACCGAGAGACTTTAGTAAATAATTGACAATTAACAATGGACAATTGGCAATTAAAGAAAGGACAATGAATGCTTTTCTTGATTGTCAGTTGTCCGTTGGATTAATTGTCAATTGACAATTATCAATTAGAAAAGTATGGAACGCTTTGCCGCAATTGACTTTGAGATCGCTAATGGAAAGCGCAGTAGTATTTGCAGTATCGGGGTTGCTATTATTGAGGACAATAAGGTAATCGATTCTGTTTACATGCTGGTCCGTCCCTATCCGAACTTCTACACTCGGTTTACTACTGCCATTCATGGCATAACCATGCAGGATACAATCGACTCTCCCGACTTTGAGGAAGCCTGGGCCAGGATAGCCGGCAGATTGCAAGATATCCACTGGTTGCCCATAACAGTTCTTTTGACGAAGGTTGCCTGCGGGCAGCTCACGAAGCCTATGACCTTGCTATCCCAAATATCAGTTTTATTGCACCTGCCGTTTGTCGAGGCGCATGTATCCTTTCCTGGTTAACCACCAACTACAGACTGTTGCCGCTCATTGCGGATACGATCTGACCTATCATCACCATGCAATGCTGATGCTTATGCCTGTGCTCATATCGCGGCAACCATGATGCGGGAAAAGGGAGTCGAAAGGCTGTGTGATTTATGACGAGGCAGATGTGTGAGAAGCCTACGGCTGACTTGTCCCAGTCTTTTGCTTGCCGGCGATCTTGTCTACCACGACTGCAATCGCCCCGTCGCCTGTCACGTTGCAAGCAGTCCCGAAACTGTCCATCGCGATGTAAAGGGCGATCATCAGCGCCTGTAATGTCTCGTTAAACCCTAACATGCTTTGCAGTAATCCGAGTGCTGCCATGATAGCGCCACCCGGTACACCGGGAGCTGCTATCATTGTGATCCCTAACATCATGATGAATCCGGCAAGAGAAGTGAAGGTGACAGGTTCGCCTGACATATACATGATTGCCATCGCGCAGGCGGTAATCTTCATCGTGCTACCTGCCAGATGGATAGTAGCACAAAGGGGAATGACGAAGATTGCGATGTTCTCCCGCACCCCGTTCTTGACCGCCTGAGCCAATGTTACAGGGATGGTGGCGGCTGAGGATTGTGTCCCCAGTGCGGTCGCGTAAGCCGGAAGCATATTTTTCAGTAGCCGCAACGGATTTTTTCCACTCATGCTGCCGGCAATCGTAAACTGGATAAGTAATAGCAACACATGCAGGACAAATATCACGATTATCACTTTCAAGAACATGGTAATCACGCCCATGACTTGCCCCGCTCACCGTCATGTTCAGGAAAATGCCGAAGATATGAAGTGGCAATAAAGGGATGATAACCGCCTCGATCAGTTTCGTAATGATTTTCTGGAAATCGGAAAAGGATTCGCGCAATGTTTCCCCATTAATATAAGACAAGCCAAGCCCGATGGTGAAGGATAGAAGCAAAGCTGTCATGACATCCATCAAAGGTGGCATGGCGACTATAAAATAGGGTTGCAACATGAAGTCTTCGGGATTTTCCATTGCTGTTAACTCCGTGTTGACCGGTAGGATATGTGGGAAGATTGCCGAACTGCTGAAATAGGTGAAGAAACCAGAGAAGATAGTTGAGCCATATGCGATCAGTGCGGTCAAGGCCAGCAATCTGCCGGCCCCTTTGCCTAATTCCCCGATGGCTGGTGTCACCAACCCTAGAATAATGAGTGGGATCGAAAACGACAGGAAGTTGCCGAACAAAGAATTAAATGTAACAAAGATGCGGGCGATCCCGCCAGGCAGGAACTGCCCGAATACAACGCCGGCTGCGATGGCAATGACAACCTTAGCCAGCAACGACACTTTTAGCTTTTTCATTTTTCCTTTTTATTTTGAACCCGATCGCAGCAATCGTGATGCTCATCAACGGGCTGATTAGATTAAAGAAACAATAAGGAAGGTAGATGAATGTCGCAACTCCGAGGATCGTTGCCTGTGTCATACCGCAAGTATTCCACGGGATTAGTACGGAAGTGACGGTGACCGAGTCTTCTACCGTACGGCTCAGCAGACGGCTTTCGTATCCTTTCTTTTCATAAATATCCTTGAACATATTTCCAGTCAAGATGATGGAAATATATTGGTCGGCCGTACAGATGTTGAGGAACAGTCCCGATGCGACAGTCGACGTTACCAGCCCGACTGTCCGTTTCATAAAGCGCAGAAATACGGAAGTGATGCTGCCCAACATTCCGCTTGCCGCCATCGCCCCGCCGAAGCACATGGCACAAAGGATCAGCCAAATCGTATTCATCATGCCTGACATGCCTCGCGTGGCAACCAGGCTATTCAGTTCCGGATTTCCGGTTTTTATGCTTGTACTGCCGTAAAATGTCATTAATAGGCCCTTAAAATTGGATTGGATGTTTCCTACTGGTAAACCGGAAATTTCCAGCAACAGGTGTGGCTGGAAAATCAGCGCGAACATGCCTGCCAATGCCGCCGAAATGAACAGCGTGATGATCGATGGAACTCTTTTCGCAATCAGGATGCCAGTGACGACCGGTACGATCAGCAGCCACGGTGTGATATGGAACGTATTGTTCAGGGCGATCGAGTACTGTTCGATCTGGTCTGTTGCCGTCGCTTCGTGTGAAAGACCGGCTACCGTGAAGATAACGAGCGTGATCAACATAGAGGGAACTGTTGTGATCATCATGTAGCGGATATGTTTGAAAAGAGGTGTGTCCGTTACCGATGAGGCAAGGATGGTCGTATCGGAAAGTGGAGATATCTTGTCCCCGAAATAGGCCCCCGAAATGATCGCCCCGGCAATCCATCCGTCGGAGAAGCCTTGTGCCTGTCCGATACCTAAGAGGGCGATCCCGATGGTGGCAATGGTAGTCCATGAACTTCCCGTCATGACTGAGACGACTGCACAAATGATACAGGTCGATGCCAGGAAGAAACTAGGATGAATGATCTGCATCCCGTAATAAATCAAAGTGGGGACGACACCACTTATCATCCAGCTGCCCGACAACGCTCCAATGATCAGTAAGATGATCAGAGCTGTCGCAACGCCAGTGATATTGTTGATCATCGCTAGCTCCAGCACCTTCCAGCGTACTTTGCTGTAGGTCATGGCGATCAGGCAGCAGATGGCGGTAGCGGTAAGTAACACGATCTGGCTGCCGCCACTAAGGGCATCGCTACCGAATATGCGTATTGTCACAAATAAAAGGGTTACCAATACAAGTATGGGAACCAAGGAAAGTAAGGGCGAAGGAATCTTCGTCGGATTATGCTCCATTCTCAATAATACTTAATTCTATGTGTTTACTTTGCAAATTTAATAGAAAAGCTCTGAAGTGTTTCTATTATGTAAGTGATTTTAAGAACGTATTAATGATTTTGCAGTAATAACTCCTTCAATTCTTTCACCCCTTCCGATGCTCCTTTCCGTATGAAGCGGATATCGTTACGATAGGCTTTTACCTCTTTCGGGTCGATGAGGTAGATTGGCTGGCCGTGGCGTACGTAGTTCAGTAGTCCAGCCGCCGGGTATACGTTGAGCGAAGTCCCGATCACCACAAAGATGTCACAATCTTCCACTAGTCGGATTGCAGGTCGATCATTGGAACCGCCTCGCCGAACCAGACGATGAAGGGGCGGAGTTGTACTCCATGAGGATCCTTGTCCCCGATATGCAGGTCTGGATTTTCGGGCGAAATATCGTATGTCGTATTCAGGTCGCGAACGGAGCAAGCTTTCAGCAGTTCGCCGTGCAGATGGATCACATGGCTGCTTCCCGCCCGTTCGTGCAGGTTGTCGATGTTTTGTGTAATGATATGGACGTCGAATTCTTGTTCCAAGTCGGCAAGTCCGATATGTCCGGCATTAGGTTTCGTGTTCAGTAATTCCCGACGTCGTTGGTTATAAAAGTTGAGTACCAGTTCCGGATCGGCAGCAAAACTTTCTGGGGTTGCCACATCTTCCACCCGATATTTTTCCCATAGTCCGTCCGAGTCACGGAAAGTCGAAATACCACTTTCGGCGCTCATCCCGGCACCGGTCAGTACGACTAATTTCTTTTTCATAAGGCTGTTGTTTTATATTTTTTACAAATATAGAAAAGAAAAATTATTCCGGTTTCCCAACATTCTCTGATTTTAAGTAGCGGAGTGGTGTATTAGGATGTTTTTATATATAGTTCGGGCATGAATTTTATGTAATCCATGCCCGGATCAGTTCTGTTCGTAAGCGATATTTATCTGTTATCCTAAATTGTTCAGAATATCGACTTTGCCTTCATTCACCAAACGGTAGATCATTTCACCGAACAACGTGTTGACCCAGGCGAACCAGGAACGGGTAAACTTGCTCGGATCATCCTTATAGAACGATTCGTGCATAAATCCTGTATCTGCATCCGTGTCGCGCAGCATCTTGACGCATTTGCGGATTTCCTCGTTGTCATGTGTTGTATTGCAGCGCATGATGATACTCATCGGCCAGATATATCCGAAACCGATATGCGGGCCGCCGATACCTTCGCCTGCCTTGCCTTGGAAAAAATAAGGATTTGCATTGCTGAGTACCAGCTTGCGGGTGTTCAGGTAGACTGGATCGTCCATGTCCACACAGCCTAGATACGGTAGCGCGAGCAAGCTCGGAACATTGGCATCATCCATAAATACATGGTTGTAGAAACCATCTACCTCGAATGCATATACTTTGCCATATTCAGGATGGTTGACAATACCGTATTTCTCGACAGCAGCCGCTACCTCATCCGCCAATGAATCGCAACGACGGGCAAAATCGTTATCATTTTTGATCTCGCGCATCATCTCGGCTAACTGGCGGAGTGACGTGATGGCGAACAAGTTTGACGGGATCAGGAATCCGAACAGAGTCGCATCATCTGACGGGCGGAACGATGAAACGATCAGGCCGACTGGATTGACCGGACTGCCCCAACCGTCGTTTAGTAAGGTATCGCCTTGGCGGTCTGTCTTGCGTCTGAATTGATACGGACCGAGGTTGTCCTTACGCTGTTGTTCGATAAAAGTTTTGTAAATGCTCTTCATCGCTTTGTCCCAATCGGCATCGAAAGGGGAAGTTTCACCTGTTTTCTTCCAAAAATGGTAGGCGAGGCGGATCGGATAGCAAAGTGAGTCGATTTCCCATTTGCGCTCATGCAATTCCTTTTTCATATCAGTAAAGTCGCTTTCCCATTCACTGCCGGTCGGTCCTTCGTTGAAGCCGTTAGCATACGGGTCGATGTTGATACACCAGGTCTGGCGGTTGATGACGCCGGCAAGCATGGTTTTCACTTTCGGGTCGTCGTTGGCGAACTGGATATGCGGGAATACCTGTGCCGATGAGTCACGGAGCCACATGGCGTGGATATCACCGGTCAGGACGAAGGTGTCGGGCTTACCATTCACCATCTTGTGTTCGCAAGTCGTATCCAATGTATTTGGAAAACAGTTTTCGAACATCCAGGCGAGCTTCGGGTCTTTCAGCTTGGCCTTTGTGGTGGCGATCGCTTTCTCTACGGCTTCGGATGTGAATTGCCGTTTGCTCGGTACCGGACGTTTACAGACATATTGGGTGGTGGAAGCAGCCCCGGCTAATTTGTCGTCGGCTTTTTCAGCCATATGGGCAAATGAGTGCTGGCCAACCATAAGGCTTGCCAACGAAAGGCCGCCTGTTTTCAGAAAGTTTCTGCGTGTTGTCATCTGTTTGTTATTTATTTGATGTTATTGATTTCGGAAAAAAGTTCGACCATGCAGCGTTATCTAACAGCCATTTATGCTCTTTGGTCTTGATACCGGTCCAATCGTTGTCGAGGAATCCGTTTACGTCGCGGGTATGATCCATGCATAACGTGCGTTGTCCGCCATCGTCCGGATATATTCGGGATTATGGTCTACCTCATAGAGGGCAGTCAAGCCACGCAGCAGGATCACGTTGAACCAAGGGCTGGCGGTGTAGAAGCGGGTTTCCGTACCATCTACGGCTTTGCGCACTTCGGTAAAACGTTGGTAGGCGCCTCGGGCGGTTTCCTGTGCGTCTTTCAGATAGCTTTGTCGCCTGATTGCTGGTAGAGCAGGACGCCGGCTTGTATCATCTGTCCGCTGTTGTAGGTATATTTTGCCTTGTCCACGCTTCCGTCCAAGCGGACATTATCCCAATAAACGAAATCTTCCGGATCGCGGAGGCTATTCTTGGTCCAGTCGTATGTCTTCTTGGCCTGTTCGAGATAGGTATTATCTTTCGTCAGGTTATATAGTTTCATGCAGAGGACGGCTGCGGGTGCATTGGAGCATGTGTTCTTGGACGTTTTCTTTTGCTCGCACCAGTAAATGCCGCCGCCCAGTACATCGTCCCATCCGCTGTATATATAATTGTATAGTGTCTGTGCCTTTTCCAGATATTTCTTATTTTTCGTCAGTGCGTACAAGTCGCAGAAATCGATCGCCAACCAGTCGTTGTCATCATAAAAACGGTCGCTTTCCCCGTTGAACATCGGATAGCTCTGATAACAGAACGGTTCGCGTATATTATCCCAATATTGTTCCAGCCCCGGCAGAATCCTTTCTTCCAGCACTTTCAGATATTTCTTGTCTCCTGTTGTCTTATAAAGTGCAATCCCTCCTGACAGCATCCCGGAGTAGGGCCAGAGGAACGATACCTCCTGATTGCGTTTCTGCTCGGCCCCTTCCGCCAGATATGTGACCTGATTGTCGGGATTGGCCGGATACGTTTCTTGCAACAATCCGTATTTTTCGACGTTATATTTGTCCAGGATGTGGGTGAACATGGAATCGGCGATAGCGAGGTCGCGACCGGTAGAAACAGTCTCTGTTGTGTATTGGCAGGAGGTCGCTCCCAATAGGCATCCGCAAAGGGATAAAATCGAAAATAATTTTTTAATCATGGTCTAATAGAATAAGTTATTTTTTTTGCAAAGATACTATTCTTTTGAAAAAACGAAACTCTGATGGTATGCAAATACCGCTGAGGTTTGTTTTTGTGTACAGCTTTCGTCTTTATGATCAAAATTACACTACCATTCCTTCTTTCTTTTCTGAGTTAATAGGGTATCTTTCGAAAATTATTTGCTATGGTGATATTTTTTAATATTTTAATTGATAGTAAATCTCTCTTTTGGACTGTTGAAATGACTGAATGTGGCTTCGGATAGTCCCGATGTGAGACTATCATGTCTAAGATGAGTTATCGTTACATAAAAAAGTCTTCTTGTTTGGTGTTTATGTGGTTAAAAGCATTACATTTGTAGTTCATAATTAGTTGAAAAGAAAAAGAATGGATAAGATTAGTTACGCACTTGGCTTAAGTATCGGGAATAATTTCCAGAACTCGGGCATTAATAATCTTCAGGTTGAGGATTTTGTAAAAGGGTTGAAGGATGTGCTGAGTGAAGCACAACCGGAAATTAGTTACGATGAAGCAAAGCAGGTTATCAACGACTACTTCATGAATCTTCAGAAAGAAAGACTGGAGCTTAATAAGAAGGCCGGAGAGGAATTCTTGAATATCAATAAGGGAAAAGCCGGAGTCGTTACGTTACCCAGTGGTTTGCAGTATCAAGTGTTGAAGCAAGGTGAAGGAGCCAAGCCGACTGCTTCCGACAAAGTAAAATGCCATTATCATGGAACATTGATCAACGGAACGGTATTTGACAGTTCTGTACAGCGTGGCGAGCCGCTGTGTTCGGAGTGTCGCAAGTGATTCCGGGATGGGTGGAGGCGCTGCAGTTGATGCCGGTAGGTTCTAAATGGCGTCTTTTTATTCCTTCCAATCTGGCCTACGGCGAGCATGGTGCGGGCGATGCGATTGAACCGAACAGCGCATTGGTTTTTGACGTTGAATTGTTGGACATAGTAAAATAACATAATAGAGAAAAATGAAAAAGATTAGTGTATTGGTTGCTACAGTGATTGTAGCTATGGGTATTACATCATGTGGTGATTCACACAAAAGCGCATCTCTGAAGACTGCCGCAGATAGCGTGAGCTATGCCATCGGTATCAGTACAGGTGCAGGTTACAAAGAAAATTTGAAGACTTTGCCGGGCGATCCTGCTAACGTTGATGATCTGATTGCCGGCTTTATCCAGGCTATCAAGGGCGATTCTTCCGCTATGAAGATGACTCCGCAGGCTGCTCAGGCTTATGTTCAGACTTACTTCATGGAAGCCTCTGCAAGAGATGCCAAGAAGACGAAAGAAGAAGGCGAAAAGTTCTTGGCTGAAAACAAAACGAAGAAAGACGTTATCACGACTGAAAGTGGTTTGCAGTATCAGGTAGTTACGGAAGGTAAAGGTGCAAAGCCGACTGCCGACGATAAGGTGAAAGTTCACTACACTGGTACTTTATTGGACGGAACTAAATTCGACAGCACGATGGATCGTGGCGGTGAACCGGCAGAGTTCCCGGTTGGCGGCGTAATCAAGGGCTGGACGGAAGTGCTGCAGTTGATGCCGGTAGGTTCCAAATATATCGTTTGGGTTCCTTCTGAGTTGGCTTATGGCGAACGTGGCGCAGGGCAGGATATCAAACCGAACAGTACACTGAAATTCGAAATCGAGCTGCTGGATATCGTAAAAGACAGCACTGCTGACAAAAAATAATAAACTGTCGTTTTATACCGTAATTGGCGGGCGAAAATATGTTAAATAGCATTTTTCGCCCGCTTTTATTATTTATTTCATACTTTTTTCTTTCACAATGATATAGTATTGAAATTAATTATATACTTTTGATACATTAAATCTAAAAAAGGAAAGTAAAGTAAGCAAGCAATGGAGAAGATAGACAAACTGGACCGGCAGATATTGAACATTATTTCAAAGAATGCAGGATTCCTTTTAAGGATGTGGCCGAAGAATGCGGTGTTTCGCGTGCTGCCATTCATCAACGGGTACAACGCATGATTGATATGAATGTGATCGTTGGGTCAGGCTATCATATTAATCCGAAGATTTTGGGTTATAACACATGTACTTATATCGGTGTAAAACTGGAACGAGGTTCGATGTACAAAGACGTGGTTCCCGAATTCGAGAAGATACCGGAAGTGGTTGAATGTCATTTTACGACCGGACCGTATACGATGCTGATCAAGTTATATGCACGCGACAATGAACATTTGATGGAGTTGCTGAACGCGCAGATACAGGAAATACCAGGTGTGACCGCTACGGAAACGCTTATCTCGTTGCGCCAGAGTGTAAAGCGTGAAATCCCTATTTGTGATATTTCCGAATAAGAGAAGATAGAATATATGAGCCCGGCCTCGAATGAGTTGCCGGGCTTTTTTATATGCCATACAATTTATATTTTTGCAGAAAAAGATAAAGCAACAATGTCAAAATATTTGTCCATACTGTTTCTTTGTTGTCTTCCAACCTGGTTATGGGCGGGGGAGAATTATCGTTTTCGTGTCTATTTGAAAGACAAAGGGGATGACGGCTTCCGGGTGGAGGAGCCCGAAGCCTATCTTTCCAGGCAAGCGATCGAGCGGAGGGCAAAAAATGATATCGCTGTGACGGATGCTGATTTTCCCATATCCCGGTCATATATTGCAATGCTGTCAGAGACAGGTGCGACCCCTGTTGTGCAAAGCAAATGGTTTGCGACTGTCGTGGTGGAAAGTCCCGATAGTACGGTGGCTGAACAGTTGCAACAGCTGGCAATTGTTGATTCCGTCAAGTGGATTTGGAAAGGGAACCTGCGGGTTCCGGCCGAGGAAAAGCGGGAAGATCGTTTTGTGTCGGAGGATGAACCGCTACATAATGAATATGGCTATTCCTATAAACAGATCAAGATGCTGAATGGTACTAAATTGCATGAAGCAGGTTTTCGGGGTGAAGGAATGCGGGTGGCCGTAATCGATGCCGGTTTTATGAATGCGGATCGGGTGTCGGCTTTCGATTCGCTCAGGTTATTAGGAACGCACAATGTCGTATTTCCTGGTAAAAGTGTGTTTGTCGGGGACGATCACGGGACAAAGGTCCTTTCCTGTCTCGCCGCCGATATTCCGGGTGTGATGGTCGGGACTGCCCCGAAAGCCTCTTACCTGTTGCTTAAGAGTGAGGACAGCGATTCCGAATATCCCGTCGAGGAAGACTATTGGACTGCCGCTGTTGAATATGCGGATAGTGCCGGTGTGGACGTGATCTCTTCGTCGCTTGGGTATTTTGCTTTTGATACGGATGAACTGTCGTACGACCAGGATGCCTTGGATGGCAGGACCGCTATGATCAGCCGAGCGGCTAACTTGGCTGCCGATAAAGGGATACTTGTCTTTTGCAGTGCCGGTAATGAAGGAAGCGGCGATTGGGAAAAGATCACGTTCCCATCAGACGCAGGCGGGATCTTTACGGTCGGTGCGATAGATAAAGATAAAAAGAAAAGCGGTTTCAGTTCCGTTGGCTTTACTGCCGACGGGCGTGTGAAACCGGATGCCGTAGCATTAGGTACGAGTAGCTGCGTAATTGGGCCGGACGGCAATGTCAGGTATGCGAATGGGACCTCTTTTGCCACGCCTATCCTTGCCGGGATGGGAGTTTGCCTTTGGCAATCATTGCCGTGGTTGAATAACAGGGAGATGATCGAACTGCTGCATCGCTCGTCCAGTCAATATAAACATCCGGATACGGAGTTAGGATACGGTATTCCCGATTTCTATAAAGCATATAAGAAGGAAAGGAAAAATGGGGTACGGTCAAAATAATCAGAATCAGGAGCGGCAGGCGTTTTCTTTGCTGGAGCTGAATAACCGGGTGAAAGGGGTTGTCCTGAATGCATTCCCGGAGACGTGCTGGGTGCGTGCGAGATGAGTGACGTGCGTACGAATGCAGCATCTGGCATTGTTATCTGGAGTTTATCGAAAAGAACGCGATAACCGGCCAGCTGGTAGCAAAGGCACGCGGTTCCATTTGGGCGAAAACATTCCGGATGCTGAAACCTTATTTTGAGATGGAACCGGGCAGATATTTGCCTCCGGGTTGAAAGTATTGGTGAAAGTGTCGATCGAGTTTCACGAACTTTACGGGTATAGCCTGACCGTGCTGGATATTGATCCGGCCTATACGTTGGGAGACATGATCCGGAAACGGATGGAAATCATCCGGCAATTGAAGGAAGAGGGCGTTTTCACACTGAATAAGGAATTGCCGTTGCCAACGTTGCCGAAGCGGATCGCTGTCATCACTTCGCCAACGGCTGCCGGATACGAAGACTTCCTGAACCAGTTGGCAAACAACAAGGCCGGCTATCCTTTCTATCCGAAACTGTTTCCGGCTTTTATGCAGGGCGAACGGACGGAAGAGTCCGTGATTGCGGCATTGGACCGGGTGTACCGCCATGCCGACTGTTTCGATGTGGTCGTGATTATCCGGGGCGGTGGTGCTACTTCGGACCTGAATAGTTTTGATTCCTATCTCTTGGCGGCAAATTGTGCACAATTCCCGCTTCCTATTATAACCGGTATTGGGCATGAACGCGATGACACGATCTTGGATATGGTAGCTCATACACGGATGAAGACACCGACGGCTGTAGCCGAGTTCCTGATCGGGCAGATGGACAAAGCTGCCGGGGAGGTGGAAGAGTTACAACAGGACGTTTGTTCGTTGGCAACTGAGATCCTGTCCAGGCAAAAGAACTTCCTGCAATCATTAGGAAGTCGTCTGCCTGTCCTGGCAATAAACCGGATCGAGCGGAATCGTTCGCTTCTCCAACGGATAGGCATGCAATTGCCAACGGATGCCCATGCATTTCTAAACCAGTGGGCATCGAAGCTGGAAGCGATGCAGGTGCGTTTGGCAAACCGTGCGGAGAGTAGTTTGGCAGAGCGGAGCCGTTTTGTCCAGTTGACCGAACAATTTATCAAGATGGCTTCTCCCGACTATGTATTGAAGCGGGGTTACAGTTTGACGCTGAAGGACGGCAAGATCATCAAACAGGCTGACGGACTGGTTGTCGGCGACGAATTGATAACCCGTTTTGCAGACGGTGAAGTACGTTCGAAAGTACTGAAGAAATAAATCAAAATCATAAATCATAAATCAAAAACCCCCCATCATGGCAGAAACATATAATGAAGCAGTAGAGAAACTCCGTAAGATCGTTGCCGATATAGAGAATGGCGATCTGGACGTTGATATTCTTTCTGAAAAGGTAAAGGAAGCGACCCGATTGATCAAATTGTGTAAGGAGAAACTTTACAAGGCAGACGAGGAGGTCAAGAAAGTTTTGGAGGAACTGGAATGATGAAGAGATATGTCTTGATAGTCGCCGGAGGTCGCGGGCTGCGTATGGGAAGCGACTTGCCGAAGCAGTTTATCCCGATGGAAGGAAAGCCAGTCCTGATGCATACGTTGGAGGCTTTTCACCGCTGGGATGCGTCTGCCGGTCTGATCCTGGTACTTCCAGAAGATCACCAACCTTATTGGAAGATGCTTTGCCGGGAGATCGGTTGTAAAGTCCCGCACCGGATTGCAAACGGAGGCGAAACGCGTTTCCATTCTGTTCGCAATGGATTGAATTTCCTTTCGGATGAGATTGGAAATGCAGCCGGAAGGGATGAAAAGATACTGGTGGCTGTGCATGACGGGGTACGACCTTTTGCCGCACCTGAAGTTGTCGAGCAATGTTTTGCCGAGGCCGAAGTATCGGGAGCTGCTATCCCGGTCGTGCCTGTGGTCGATTCTCTCCGCGAGTTTTCCGGTGAGTCGAGCCGTCCGGTCGATCGTTCGCGTTATCAGGCGGTGCAAACCCCGCAGGTTTTCGATTATGATTTGCTTTTGAAAGCGTATGAACAACCTTACTCGGAGTTTTTTACTGACGATGCTTCAGTTGTGGAGGCTTTCGGACATACGGTCAAGACTGTTCCGGGAAACCGGGAGAATATAAAGATTACGACTCCGTTCGATCTGTTGGTGGCAAAGGCGCTGCTTGCAAAATAAATATTTGTATATGCTCGATCTCGACAAACGTTCCATCATGTATCTGCCGGGCGTCGGCCCGAAAAAGGCGGAGATATTGCAGAAGGAAGCCGGTATTTCTTCGTATGAAGATATGTTGTTCTACTTTCCGTACAAATACATTGACCGTAGTCGTTTCTACAAGGTGGCAGAAGTGACTGGGGATATGCCTTATATACAGATGAAAGGGCGTATCTTGTTTTTCGACACGGTAGGTGAAGGGCGTACAAGGAGGTTGATCGGGAAATTCACGGATGGGACGGGCACAATCGACTTGGTCTGGTTTAAAGGGATTAACTATGTTTTGGACAAGATCAAGACTGGCGTTGATTATATCGTATTTGGTAAACCGACCGAGTTCGGGCATATCTATAATATTCCCCATCCGGATATAGACCCTCTGGATCAAGCGGATAAGGTTGCCAACGGGCTGACACCATTCTATAATACGTCCGAGAAGATGAAAAAGTCGTTCCTTAATTCGCGGGCGATTCAGAATTTGCAGTACACTTTGTTGAGCGGTTTGAACTGGACGTTGCCTGAAACTCTTCCTCCGGATGTCTTGAACCGTATCCGGATGATGTCGTTTCCGGAAGCGATACGGAATGTGCATTTTCCCGAATCGGTCGATAAATTGCGGAAAGCGCAATTGCGCCTTAAGTTTGACGAACTGTTTTTCATCCAGTTGAATATTCTCCGCACTTCCAACCTGCGCAAACTGAAGTTGAGAGGGATTGTCTTTCCTTCCGTTGGAGATTATTTCAATACGTTCTATAAAGAATATCTACCTTTCGAATTGACGAATGCGCAGAAACGTGTTGTTCGTGAGATTCGTGCCGATATGGGAAGCGGGCGTCAGATGAACCGCCTTTTGCAGGGAGATGTGGGAAGCGGGAAGACTTTGGTCGCTTTGCTCTCCATGCTGTTGGCGGTCGATAACCATTGCCAGGCTTGTATGATGGCGCCGACGGAGATTCTGGCAACCCAGCATTATGCGACAGTCATGGGGTTCCTGAAAGATATGGATATAAAAGTGGCCTTGCTGACCGGCTCGACGAAAAAGAAGGAGCGGAATAAGATATTGCCGGCTATCGCGAGCGGTGAGATCCAGATCGTGATCGGGACGCATGCGCTGATCGAAGAGACGGTTGTCTTTTCCTCTCTCGGTCTGGCGATTATAGACGAACAGCACCGCTTCGGAGTGGAACAGCGTTCCCGGTTGTGGACGAAAAATGCGGTTGTCCCTCATGTCCTGGTGATGACTGCGACACCTATTCCCCGTACGCTTGCCATGACTTTATACGGCGATCTGGATGTCTCGGTGATCGATGAGTTGCCACCCGGACGCAAACCGATCCAGACCGTGCACCGCTATGATAACAAGAAAGCGCAACTTTACGACTTTCTCCGTAAGGAAATCGGACAGGCCGGCAGGTCTATGTCGTTTATCCTTTGATCGAAGGCAGTGAGAAGTTGGATTATAAGAACTTGGAAGAGGGGTTCGAGACATTCAAAGAAGTTTTCCCTGAATATAAGGTATGTATGGTTCACGGAAAGATGAAAGCGGCCGACAAAGAGGCGGAAATGCAGAAGTTTATTTCCGGCGAGGCGCAGATATTGATGGCGACGACCGTGATAGAGGTTGGCGTGAACGTGCCGAACGCTTCCGTGATGGTCATCGAAAGTGCGAACGTTTCGGTCTTTCCCAGTTGCATCAGCTTCGTGGACGGGTGGGACGTGGAGCGGAGCAGTCATATTGTGTGCTTGTCTCTTCCTATAAACTGAGCAACGAGACACGCAAGCGCTTGGAAATAATGGTGAGCAGCAATAACGGATTTGAGATTGCCGAGCCGATTTGCGTCTGCGGGGCCATGGTGATCTGGAAGGGACGCGTCAGAGCGGAGAAGGGATAGACCTTAAGATCGCGAACTTGGCAGCCGATGGACAAATCCTTCAGTATGCGCGTGATATAGCTCAGGATGTTTTGAACGAAGACCCCGATTTGTTATCCGAACCTAACCGGATATTGAACGAACGCCTGAAAACTCTCTTCGCAAAGAAGGTAAACTGGGGAATGATCAGCTAATATGTTGTGAAACATATTTTGTTTTAATTGTGTGTAAATCAAAGGGTAAAAAAGTTCGCTTTTGCTTTTCTTTGGTTTCATTGCGGAAATTTTTCGTTATTGAATTTTGCCGGCTTATCCAAAATTACGAACTTTGACGAGATAACGGTGGAATAAACCATTCTATATCATGATTTTTCATCGTGAAATTACTGTCGAAAGTGATAAGAATAATGAAGATACGAGCATTACTGTTTATTTGTTGTACCACTATTCTGGTATCAGCTGTTGAAGCTAAGATAAAAGAAGATGAAGGAGCTCCGAAGCAAATCGTTCATATTGAAAAGATGGATAAGCGTGTTTCCGAATTGATGGCAGACCGTGTTAATATCCGGAAGAATATGGAACTGAAGGAACTTGCGACCCTCAGCGAGATCGAAATGGAAGAAAAGGAGAACTTGATGTTTCCCGCTGATGAATTGTACGGGTCCAATTGGGAGAACCGTTGGGTTGATCCGTTTCGGGGAGCTGCGAAGGTCAATTTTCCGGATTCGTTTGCGATAGACTGTTCCTCCTTTGTCTATCCTATCGCCATTGATTCTATGGCAAGGATCACCTCTAAATATGGTCCCCGTCGTCGTCGTATGCATAAAGGAATAGATTTGAAGGTGTTGAAGGGCGATACGATCCGTGCCGCTTTTAACGGTAAGGTTCGTATCAAGGCTTTCGAACGTCGCGGATATGGCTATTACGTGGTGCTTCGTCATCCGAATGGATTGGAAACGATCTATGGACATTTGTCTAAGATTTTGGTTGAAGAAAACCAGATCGTACGTGCAGGCGAGACGATCGGATTAGGCGGTAACACGGGACGATCTACCGGTTCTCATCTCCACTTTGAAACCCGCTTTTTAGGACAAGCCATTAATCCGGCTGAAATCATTGACTTCGAAAATGGTGTCCCTCATCAGGATACTTATGTTTTCCATAACGTAAAAATCAACGGGCGCAGAAGCAATATCTATACTTCTTCTTCCGATCGGCTGGTTTATCATCGTGTGAAATCGGGTGATACGTTGGGCAAGATTGCCCGAATATATGGAACCAGCGTGAATGAATTGTGTCGTCTGAACGGTCTGAAAAGCACGTCTGTCTTGCGGATCGGACAGTCTATTCGTTGCAGTGCCGGCGCGGTCACCTCTGCTAAAGCCGGAACGTCGAAACCGGCTGCTTCTGCTAGCGTAAAGCAAACCGTGAAGACTACGGTCGCGGCAGATGCTGCAGCTGTCGCTTCTATCAACCAGACTTCTGATGCCGGGCGGCAAGAGGCTACTCCGGTTTACCATCGTGTGAAATCAGGCGATACGTTGGGGGCTATTGCCGCTAAATATGGTACGACAGTCTCTAAGCTTTGTGAATTGAATGGCATTACGAAAACGACGATTCTGAAATTGGGCCGTTCGCTTCGCTGTTCTTGATTAAGAGTTGGCTGATATGATATAAAGGGCTATTCGTTATGTGCATACGGATGGCTCTTTTTATTTCCGGCTAAAGTAGCCTCTCTTTTGGTCAGATATGGATTTATCCGTATCTTTGTACGGATGTAAATGCTAAGAAAGTATGCTGATACGAAGGAACAATTCGAAAAAGTAATATCCCAATGCCGGGAACTGTTTGAAAAGAAGTTGAAAGATTACGGTCCCTCGTGGCGAATCATGCGTCCGCAGTCGCTGACCGACCAGATATTTATTAAGGCAAACCGGATTCGCAGCCTTGAGATAAAAGGAGTGAGCATGGTGGATGAAGGTATCCGTCCTGAGTTTGTCGCAATCGTGAACTATGGGGTTATCGGCTTGATACAATTGGCAAAAGGATTTGCCGATACGACAGATATAAGCAATGAAGAAGCGCTGGCCTTGTATGATAAATACATCACGGCAACCAAAGAGCTGATGTATGCCAAGAACCATGATTACGGTGAGGCATGGCGCGGCATGCGTATCAGTTCCTATACGGATCTGATCCTGATGAAACTTTATCGTACGAAGCAGATCGAGAGCCACGGAGGCAAGACGATCGTGTCCGAAGCATCGATGCCAACTATATGGACATGATCAACTATGCGTTATTCGGCCTAATCAAGCTGGAGTACGGAGAAGAAACAGTTGAAAATTGAAAGTTGGAAGTGAAGAATAAGAATGCCGTTTTAAAGATATTGGCAGAATTGTGCCGCTTGCTGATCGGAGTTGTATTTATCTTTTCCGGTTTTGTCAAGGCGGTCGATCCGGTGGGAGGGGCGATCAAGATCGGTGAATACCTGGCTTCCTTCGGACTGGACATGTTGCAGCCTTTTACGGTATTGCTGTCTTTCAATCTTTCGGCAATCGAGTTTGCGCTCGGTGTCTGTATGCTGCTGGGAGTGTACCGGCGGTATGTCTCTTTTCTTATCTTGATATTTATGGCGTTTATGACGCCGCTGACTTTGTATCTGGCCCTTTTCGATCCCGTATCGGATTGCGGTTGTTTTGGGGATGCGCTGGTGATCTCCAATTGGGAGACGTTCTTTAAGAATATCGTACTCTCTCTTGCCGCTATTGTTACGTTTATTTATAACCAGCGCTTGTTCCAGTGCTTTACTTTCCGGGCATATTGGTTTGTCGCTTTGTATGCTTACCTGTTCGGTGTCGGTTTCGCTTATTATAATTACAATCATCTGCCTGTAATCGATTTCCGTCCGTATAAGATCGGTGCGAATATACCGAAGTTGATGGAAATGCCCGAAGAGGCTCCGCAGGATGAATACAAGTACACGTTCGTGTATGAAAAAGACGGCGTGAAGAAAGAGTTTTCGCTTGAAGATTATCCGGCAAACGACAGTAGCTGGACATTCGTGGATTCGAAGACGGAATTGGTCAAGAAGGGCTATCAGCCTCCTGTTGCCGCTTTCAATATTTACAATGGAAAGGGAGATGATGTGACGGAAGAGATCATCGGAAACCCCGGTCCGGTTTTGCTGCTTGTCGCTCCGAAGCTGGAAGAAGCGGACGACGAGCAGATGGATGAGATCAACGGCGTGTATGACTATGCGCTCGAACATGATATCCCGTTCTATTGCGTGACAGGTTCTTCGCCGGAGGCGATCGATACCTGGAGCGACAATACAGGGGCCGAATATCCTTTCCGGATGGCGGACGAGGTGCTGCTTAAGACGATTATCCGTTCCAACCCCGGTCTGGTGCTGCTGAAAGGCGGTACGATACTGGGCAAATGGCACTACAACGATATTCCGGCTGAGGAAGAGGTCAAGGCGGTTATGGATCGCTGCTTGGACGAGAGCAATATAAAAAGTAAAGAAGATGGGACCCTTGCAACCAACCTATTGACTTTTACCGTACCTTTGCTGCTTGTTTGGATGTATGACCTGCTGCGTTTCAGACGCAAACGGAAAGAAAAGAAATAACTATTTGTATTACATATTTAATTAATTAAGTCATGAGAAAGAATATTGTTGCAGGAAACTGGAAGATGAACACTACCCTTCCTGAAGGTCTTGCTTTGGCAAAAGGCTTGGATGAAGCTCTTAAAGGTAAAACTCCTAACTGTGATGTGATCATCGGTACTCCGTTCACTCACTTGGCAAGCGTTGCTGCTGCTATCGACACGAACAAGATCGGTGTTGCTGCTGAAAACTGCGCAGACAAGGAGAAAGGCGCTTACACTGGCGAAGTTTCTGCTGCTATGGTTGCTTCTACAGGTGCAAAATATGTGATCCTGGGCCACTCCGAAAGACGTGCTTACTATCACGAAACTCCGGAAATCCTGAAAACAAAGGTTGAATTGGCTTTGGCCAACGGTCTGACTCCGATCTTCTGTATCGGTGAAGTGCTGGAAGAAAGAGAAGCCGGCAAGCATTTCGAAGTGGTAGATGCTCAGATCAAGGGCTCTTTGTTCGACCTCTCTGCTGAAGACTTCGCTAAGATCGTCCTGGCTTACGAACCGGTTTGGGCTATCGGTACAGGTAAGACTGCTACATCTGACCAGGCTGAAGAAATCCACGCTCATATCCGTGCTACTCTGGCTGCTAAATATGGTCAGGAAATCGCCGATAACTGCACGATCCTTTACGGTGGCAGCTGTAACGCAAGCAACGCTAAGGAACTGTTTGCTAAACCGAACGTAGACGGTGGCCTGATCGGCGGCGCTTCTTTGGCTGTCGATAAGTTCATGCCTATCATCGAAGCGTTTAATTAATTGATAATTGGCAATTGGCAATTGACAATTATTCCGGGGAATTCACCGGGGAGTATATTGTCAATTGTAATTGTCAATTGTCAATTGTCAACTGTCAATTGATATGAAATATATCTTGTCTTTATGTATATTGCTTGGTGCATCTGCTTTGTCCGCTCAGACGGATGGCGGTGGACAGGTGGAAGACATCATTGACGCCTTGCAGGAAAGAGTTCCCGGAAAGGGGACTGTTACGGTGCGCGGGTCGGATGCTCTCCGTAACATGCTCGGCAAACGTCTGCATGGCGAGGGGGTCGAAAAGACTGATAGCACGGCCTTTCTGAAAATACAAGGCTATCGTACACAAGTGTTCTCCGGTAATAACCAGCGTAAATCCAAAGATGAGGCTTTCCGGAAAGAAAAAGAAATTAAGGAACTTTTCCCTGATGTCCCGACTTATGTGACGTACAATGCTCCGTTCTGGCGTCTGCGTATCGGTGATTTCCGTTCGCATGAAGAGGCTTATCACATGCAACGTCTTCTGATGGATGCATTCCCGGCCTATAGAAAAGAGATGTATATCGTTAGGGAAGAAGTCAAAATCCCATTGAATTGAAATGAGTGAAGAAGTAAACGAGAAGACTTTGCTGGCCCGCGAAGAGCTGGCCGGCCATTATAAAAGTATTATCAATCTGCTTGGTGAAGATGTAGACCGCGAAGGTCTGTTGAAAACGCCCGAACGTGTAGCCAAAGCCATGCAGTTCCTGACCAAAGGATATCATGAAGATCCGGCAGCCGTGCTTCGTGGCGCCATGTTCAAGGAAGAGGACTACAAGCAGATGGTGATTGTAAAGGATATCGATTTCTTTTCTCTTTGTGAGCATCACATGTTGCCCTTCTTCGGGAAGGCCCATGTCGCTTATATCCCTAAAAAATATATTACGGGGTTGAGCAAGATTCCCCGTGTCGTGGATATCTTCGCCCGCCGTCTTCAGATTCAGGAGCGATTGACCATGCAGATCAAAGACTGCATTCAGGAAACGCTCGATCCGTTAGGCGTGATGGTCGTGATCGAGGCACAACATATGTGCATGCAGATGCGTGGTGTCGAGAAGCAAAACTCCTTGACTACAACCTCCGACTTCACCGGATTCTTTCAGCAGGCCAAAACGCGTGAAGAATTTATGAATCTGATCAAACACAACCGGTAACGATGTCGAAGATAAGAGGACAGGTCGGCATGAGTGTCGGTGTTCTCCTGCATTTCTTTATTTTGTCATGTTTGGGGGGTAAACAGACTTTTCGCCGTGATTCGCGAATTGCCTTCACCGCTTATGTTTGCTTTCATCGGAGAGCAAGCCGGATTTGGTGCATCCCATTTAAGTGACAGTAGCCGTGTTTCTGTTGCAAAACAGCCTAATCATTTGCCTTTTGCCCTTGGTCGAATATGTTTTCGCCCTTGGTCAAAAGCCTTTTCGACACTTTGTCAAAAGCCTTTTTCGACTAAGGGCAAAAGCAAAGGAATGATAGCTTTTGATGTAATTGATTGTTTGTTTTGCTTATTAGTTAGGGTTTGTTGCACTTTTTATCTTTCACTTTAAATATTTGTTGGA
>ENA-OQCE01000129-OQCE01000129.1-human-gut-metagenome-genome-assembly--contig:-NODE-129-length-36025-cov-4.765196_pt1 | contig 36025 bp, 42 predicted proteins | sample MGYA00242495_ERZ504572 | MGnify/ENA primary metagenome ERZ504572 (study PRJEB26092, sample SAMD00036228) | human gut metagenome | host: Homo sapiens | study: EMG produced TPA metagenomics assembly of... | reverse complement strand
TTCATATTTCGTATTTAAGGAAAAGCTGACGATTAAATCCTTTACAGGACTGGTGCTCATCATAGCAGGAACATTGATTATGCTTGTTTAAATATAAAAACATCTTTGACGTTTTTCTGTTTTTCTATTATCATTGTTAACCGAGAAAATATTTATAGTTGACAATTATAACGGATGATATGTATTATAATGATACTTATTAAATGAGAGAAGAAATACAGGACACGAAGGAGATTAAAATGGATCCAATAACACTGGCACAGGAGATAATAGACGGAAGAAGAATCACAAGGGATGATGACCTATCATTTTTCCTTACATGTGATTTAGACGAGCTGTGTAAGGGCGCAGATATGATCAGGGAGAAGTTTATCGGCGACAAGGTAGATCTGTGCTCGATAATAAACGGAAGAAGCGGAAAATGTCCGGAGGACTGCAAATACTGTGCGCAGTCAGCACATAATCATACAAATTGTGAGGTTTATGATTTTTTACCTGAGGAAAAGATACTTGAGGCCTGCAGGATGAATGAGAGAGAGGGTGTAGACCGTTTCTCGATAGTTACAGCGGGAAAAGCACTGACAGGTGAGGAGTTTGACAAGGCAATACATGCATATGAGACAATGAACAGAGAGTGCAAGATTGATTTATGTGCATCAATGGGCTTTCTTTCAGCAGAGCAGCTTCACAGACTGCACGAGGCAGGTGTCAGCAGCTATCACCACAATATAGAGACCTCAAAGCGTAATTTCCCCAATATATGCACCACACACACCTATGATATGAAGATTGAGACGCTTAAAAAGGTGAAGGCAGAGGGCATGTATGCGTGCTCAGGCGGCATCATCGGAATGGGTGAGACCTGGGAGGACAGGCTTGATATGGCAGTCAGTCTTGCAGAGGTAGGAGTGGATTCCATTCCGCTTAATGCGCTTATGCCGATTGCAGGCACTCCGCTTGAGGGACTTGAGCATATAAACGAGCCTGATATACTGCGTACAGTGTCATTTTTCAGGTACATAAATCCAAAGGCTGACATACGTCTCGGCGCCGGAAGAGCGCTGCTTACAAATGACGGAGAGCTTGCATTCAAGTCTGGAGCATCAGCCACAATTACAGGAAATATGCTTACGACAGTAGCGTGTGCCACAATCAGAAGTGACAAGGAAATGCTTGAGGGCATGGGCAGGAATGTGACACCTGAGTACATGAAATAAAGGTGATTATTCAGAATATAAAATATATGTCAAAGATGCGTAAAATAGTATTAGTTTTGCGCATCTTTTTTAGTACAAATGACAGGTTTAGTTGCGGGGTGAAAATTTTTATTATATAATGAAAATAAGTAATTTAAGGAATTTGTCCGGTACAGCATGGAACATGAATAGGAGCGAATTAGTATATTTCATTGAAAAATAAGAGGTTACGGGGGAAATATGTACAACGATAAAGGTAATACAAAATATCTGAAGCTGTTAAAACAAAATTATTCATCAAGTCAGGATGTAATCAAGGAGATAGTCAATCTTTCTGCGATTATAAACCTGCCAAAGGGCACGGAGTTTTTCCTGAGTGATATACATGGCGAGTATGAGGCTTTTTTACATATCATGAACAACTGCTCAGGTGTGATAAAGGAAAAGGTGGATTTGATTTTCAAGGATACGATTTCTGATTATGACAGACAGGAGCTTTGCACGCTCATATACTATCCAAGAGAGAAAATGGCCCTGCTTGATGAACAGGGCAAGATAGACAGTGACTGGTATGCTATGACGTTAAATGAGCTTATACTTGTCGCAAAGCTGCTCTCATCAAAGTACACCAGGTCGAAGGTCAGAAAGCTCTGCCTGAGGAATATGCGTACATCATCGATGAGCTTTTGCATGCGCAGGAGGATGAGGATGCAAATCAGGTCAGATATCATAAGCAGATATTAAAGACTATAATTGATTTGGAGGATGCGGATGAGTTTATAATCGCTTTGTCTGCACTGATTAAGAGGCTTGCTGTTGACCATTTGCACATTGTGGGAGATGTATTTGACAGAGGAGGAAGCGCGGATAAGATTCTTGATCTGCTTTATGATTATCACTCGCTTGATATCGAGTGGGGCAATCATGACATTCTCTGGATGGGGGCGGCATGTGGCAATGATGCATGTATATGCAATGTCATCCGCAACAATCTGAAATACAACAATGTGGAAATTCTTGAGAATGCCTACGGAATAAGCTTACGACAGCTAATGCTGTTTGGCATGAAAACCTATGGTATAGAGGATGGAATTGAGCTGCAAGGGCTGCCATCACAGTAATGCTTTTTAAGCTTGAGGGACAGCTTATACTTGCTCATCCTGAGTATGAGATGGGGAACAGACTGATGCTTGACAGACTGGATGATTTACAGGATGTGGGAGTGGACAGAAAGCGTTTTCCAACCGTCGATGACGAGAGACCATATGCGCTAAATGACGAGGAGGCTGTCATCATGAGAAAGCTGCACAGACAGTTTGTGACAGGACAGCGCCTGCACAAGCATGTCAGGTTTTTGTATGACAAGGGCAGCATGTACAATGTATACAATGGCAACCTGCTCTATCATGGCTGTGTACCGGTGGATAGTAACGGAGCCTTTGACAAGCTGTATATTGATGGTGAATTTTATCACGGGAGGGCGCTGCTTGATAAATGTGATGAGAAGGCAAGGGCTGCGTATGTGGACAATCCTTATAAAGATGATGTGGACTTTATGTGGTTCTTGTGGGGAGGAGAAAAATCACCGCTGTGCGGCAGAAGGCTTAAGACCTTTGAGATGGAATATGTTACAGACAAGAGCATGTGGAAGAGCCTTCGAACCCATACTACAGCAGGTATTACGATAAGAGCTTCTGCTGTCAGATACTGCACGAGTTCGGGCTGTATGATGATGATGCGCATATCATAAATGGACATACACCGGTTCACGCAATAGAGGGAGAGAACCCTGTCAGGGCCAATGGCAAGCTGTTTGTGATAGATGGAGGCTTCTGCCGTGCTATGAACAAGAAAACCGGTATCGCCGGCTATACACTGATTTACAATTCACATGGTCTAAGGCTCAAGGCACACACGCCTTTTACATCGGTGGAGGATGCCCTGATAAATAATACTGACATAGAGACATCGTCAGAGGTCGAGGAGAATGACAAGAGACGTATGCTCGTGAAGGATACCGATATAGGAAAGAGGCTTATTGGAGAGATTGATGATCTGCACAAGCTTCTTGAGAACTACAGGAGGCTGTAGGGGAAAGGCTTATAAAAAAGGGTTTGATTATTTCACCTGAGTATGGACATTTGGAGTTTGCATTTCCAAGGTTCAAAGAATTTGTGCTGTGTACATACAACATGAGAATATTGGATATGATTAAAGATTAATCCGTCATGCCGGGGAATGCGCATGGCGGATTTTTCGTATGTAATTGCTTGCGCCTGATACATTTTAGATACAAGTATCTGTTAATATATAAATAGCAATGCATAATCCGGGCGGATACATGCTCCTCGGGATTGACAGCAAAAGAAGAATATGCAAAGATTTATAAAAGATTATAAAATGTTAGAAGGAATAGCATGATAGAAATATTAATAGTTGAAGACGAAAAACCGATATCAGACCTCATCAGATTAAATCTCATGAAAGCAGGCTATAGCTGCACCTGTGCCTTTGATGGTATGGAGCAGCAGATATTCTGGAGGAGAGAAATTTTGACCTGATAATACTTGATGTAATGCTGCCGAAGTTAAACGGCTTTGAGCTTATGGAATACATAAAGCCGCTTGGCATACCTGTGATATTTCTCACAGCAAAAGCCACTTTAGATGACAGGCTAAGAGGTCTCACGTCAGGTGCCGAGGACTATATGGTAAAGCCATTTGAGATTGTTGAGCTTTTAGCCCGGGTAAATATAGTGCTAAGACGTTATAATAAGATGGAGCAGCAGCTTACATTAAAGGACATAGCTATCGATACGAAAAACCAGAATGTATCAAAGGCAGGGAAGCATATAGAGCTTACACCAAAGGAATTTGAGCTGCTTGAGCTTTTGATGCGCAATAAAAATATCACACTTTTCAGAGAAAAGATATATGAAGAAATATGGGGAAGTGAGTACTCTGTCGAGTCGAGGACTCTCGATCTTCACATACAGAGACTGCGCAAAAAGCTTGACATAGGCGACTGCCTTAAAACCGTATTTAAGGCAGGATACAGGCTGGAAGAACAGAAAACTAAAGACCATTAAATATGGGTAAGCGTAATATACAAAAAGAGGGCTAAATGAAATTCAGGTACAAGGTATTGTTCACAAACTTAATACTGCTTTCACTTGGACTGGGGCTGGTGGGATACCTCATGATACACAAGAATTTTGAGCTGGCGAAGCAGACACAGCTTAAAAACGCTATTGTGCAGAATAATCTGGTACAGTCCTCTGTGGAGTATGAGCTTTTGCAGCTTTTAAATTCAGTTTCAGATAATTCTGAAACTTCGAACAATAATACAGATAACAATAATGCAGATAACAGCAATGCAGAAAAGAGCAGCATTTCCGCATCATCAATAGCCGCGCAGCTTCCGCAGATCGGAAGCCGTGTAAGCAGCAGTGTGCGCTCAAGGATTCATTTTTCTACATATATTTTGATGGTGAAAAAGTATATACAGATGACAAAAGTGATGCAAGGATAAGTGATACACTTTTTAAAAATCTCACAACAGGAAACAAAAACTATGTGATTAAAGAAGAATCCCAAAAGCACTATATCTATGTTACTTCGCAGAGTGTGATAGATGAAAAAAATCTCTGGATAGTAAGTAAATGCGACGCATCAGAGGCGTATACACTGCTTGATGAGCAGATAAATTATTTCAGGCTGATAATAATAGTCATATTGATTGCAGAGTCGGCAGCAATGTATTTTATCAGCAGGTACATGACAAAGCCGCTCGAGAAGCTTAACCATGTCAGCGAGGAAATAGCGCAGGGGGATTATGCCACAAGGGTAAACGTAAAAAGTCATGATGAGATAGGGCTTCTTGCGCAGAAATTTAATATCATGGCGCAGGCAGTATCGGATCATGTAGACGAGCTTAACGATATGGTGCACAGGCGTGAGCAGTTTGTAGCGGATTTTACCCACGAGATAAAAACCCCTATGACGTCAATTATTGGATATGCAGACACGATGCGTTCAATGGAGCTTCCGAGAGAGGAACAGATGATGCGCTTGGATATATCTTTTCGGAGGGAAAACGTCTGGAGAGCATGTCGCAGAAGCTTTTTGAGCTGATATATCTGCGCCGGCATGATATTGAAAAAGCGCGGGTTCATATGGCAGATCTTTGTGCAGAGGTGGTAAAGGTTGTTGAGCCTGCATACGAAAACAGGCATCTTACTATAGAAACAGAGATAGAGGATACTGTGCTGACCGTGAATAGAGAGCTTTTGGTTACAGCACTTGTCAATATGATGGATAATGCAAGAAAAGCGTCAGAAGAAGGTCAGCAGGTTGAGGTTACAGGAAAATTTGTGGACAAAATGGCTTGTAATATACTTAAAGATAAAACGTATATAGGAGAAGCCGAATCAGCAGATGACAGGAAATGTATGAGGGCATATGAAATCTGCATAATTGATCACGGAATCGGAATGACTAAAGAGCAGGCAGAAAGAATTTGTGATGAGTTTTATATGGCAGACAAATCAAGAGCCAGAAAAGAGGCGGTGCCGGAATCGGAATGTCGCTTGTGGCAATCATTTTAGAGCACCATAATGCAGTACTTTCAGTGGAAAGTGAACCCGGATGCGGAACAACTATGAGGATTTTGCTGCCGTGGTAATCTGAACGCAATATAGATATAAAAAATGGTAAATTCGTAAGATTTAAAGGAAGATATGAAAAAAGACAGCTTCAAATTAATAATAATGTCTGTTGCAGTAATCTGTATAGTAATAGCAGGCATCATGGTGCCGGGCATAGTGCTTGAGGCAAACCAGAAAAGTGAACATGATCATGTGGCGAAGGTTCCTAAAAGCTATCTGCCTTCAGGCTCTGTAATGGCAAAGGAAGCATCTGTCAATCTGAAATTGTCAGAGAAGCTCTCGCTCATAGACGGGCAGTGGGACAGCACGACAGATGACGCCGCCTCTTATGAGATGGATGAGCAGGATTATCAGGCAGTTGCCACATGCAGAAAAAGCATAGAAAAGCTTTATGAAGAAAAGCTCTATCCTGTAAATCTTTCACCTGACTACTCTAACTGGTATACGTGGGAGGCAGCAGCGAAAAAGGCATCGGATAATACCTTTAACACATATACGGCATATTACTGGATAATCAGGTTTGAGAAGTATGATGGTACACAAAATCATACAATCTGGATGCTTGAGGATGGGACAATCATTATGGCAAAAGCACATATGAAGGATATTAGTGATATGAGTGAATATAAAGAGGTTTTGCAGGCAGATGATGAATCACAGGCAGAAAATGATTTGTCTGCTTACAAAGGATATTTTGACTACAGCGGGATAGATTTTTCAAAGCTTAACCTGATATCCGAGACAACAGCAGTGGAGCAAAAAAATAATGAAAGCTATGAGGTGCTGCAGTTTTACAGGAAAATGAATATGTATATGCGATTCATGAGAAGTGATATAGACCCGGTTTGCATAAGTATGTGCAGACCGGGTTTTTTATAATAAAAATGCAATGTATGATACAAAAAGTTTACAACTGACATATATACTCATTATAACAACATGGAAGATAACTATTCTGAATAGTCACCGGGAAAGAAAAAAAGGGAGGAGAGCTACATATGGATAAAAGGGGTAACATATCTTCACGAAATATGAGATTATTTGCAGCAATTATGACACTCATCGAGGCACTTGTCCTCATATCACTCGCAGGCTGTGCCGGCAAAAAGGTGGATTATGGTGTGGACACGGAGGTAAAATCTCAAAATGTGGTAAGCAGTGTAAAGGATATTGACACCAATACAAGTTTTAATGATGAACTTACAGTAAATGTGGGTGGTACTGATGAAAAGGTGAAAATCACGGCAGATATCAGAGTGCCGGAATGTGATACCATGTCAGTCACAGAGGTGGAGCGCATACCTTGTACCAAGGAGTTCAAGGAAAAGGTGATAAAGGCATATTTTGGTGATTCACAGGTCTATTATTACGACTATGTGCACATGACAAAAAAGGAGCTTGAGGAGATTATTGAGACTCTTGACAGGGACAACAACAGTCTGCCGGATGATGCCTCTGAGGAGATTTTGAAATGGCATGATGATATGAAGACTGAGTGTACAAAAGCACTTGAAACGGCAGCTGATGTGTGGACAGAGGCCACAGAATATGATTCCTGTGATGATTTTGTCGGAAAAATAGGTGATACCTGGTTTCACCTTCAGTTTTCAAGGCCAGATGATGACAACAGTGTGCTATCAGGCATTCAGAGCTATCCGCTTGACAGATGCGTGAAGAGAGTTTCAGATGGGGAGCCTGATGAGCGGAGTACTATATTTGATGATGGCTATGTGAAGCAGTACTATGGACCAAAATCCCTGAAAGAGTATGATACGGTGAGGTATTTAAACGGTGACTTTATTGTTGGAGACATGCCGGTAAGCGATGACAACGAGGCAAATATTTCGGTTGATGAGGCAAAGAAGAAAGCAGGTGACTTCATGCAGGCAATAGGAATTGAGTCAATGATTAAAACAGGAGAAAGCGACTGTGAATGGGAGGGATATAACAAGACTGAGGATAATGTATATAAGGAGGGGGATGTGCATAGAGCCATATGGGGCTATGCGCTTGAATATTCGCTTGGCGCAGATGATGTAGTGTATTCAAAATCACTGAATATATTTGATTATTCAGCTTATTACAAATTTTGTCCTATGGACTGTCCTGGTTATGAGACAGGCAGTTTCAATGTAAATGAATATGGTGTCTATAGATTTGATATAGCAGAGCCGGTAAGCATTGTGAAAAAACAGCAGAAGGTGGAGCTCTTACCGGTGTCAAATATTTATAAGATTGCAAGAAATGAGCTTGAAAGCCACCCGGATAAATATATTGTGGAAGCGGATACACAATATCGTTATCTGACACTTGGCTATATCAGGGTAAAGGACAGCTCAGATTCACAGAGATTCAGCTATATCCCGGCATGGAGCCTTGAGCTGCTGCAAAGAGGAGAGGTCGAATCGTGTCCGGTATTTGTAAATGCAATAGACGGAACAGTGATTGAGCCGGAGCAGATATTCTGAATCAGAGAGAAGTGTGCATGGAGACTAAGGAAAATCACAATGAGCACAAAAAAGGAGAGCCGCATATGGATAAAAGGGGTAACATATCTTCACGAAATATGAGATTATTTGCAGCAATTATGACACTCATCGAGGCACTTGTCCTCATATCACTCGCAGGCTGTGCCGGCAAAAAAGTAGATTATGGGAATGAGAGCGAAAGTAAAGAAACAAAAAATATGTCTGCCTTAGCTGATATCAGGGCAGACTCCGGCTGGAATGAAAACTTTACAATACAGACCGGTAATGGCGAGAAAACAGTATATGTAAATGCAAATATTGTAGTTCCAGACTTTGATAACATGTCGGTTGTTGAGGTGGAAAATGTAAAGATAGATGCTGATTACAAAAAGCGTTTTCTGGATTTATATTTTGGTGGGAACAGTACTATTATCACGATCCGGATCATTATACTGTTGACGAACTGAATGAGGTCATAGAGGACTGGCAGAAAACACAGGATGAAACTCACAGTGAGTGGTTGGAACAGCGGCTGGCTGAATACAGGGATAAGCTTGAAACGGCAAAGACTACTTATACCGTGGCAAAGGATCTCGAAAACTGTGAAGTATTTGCAGGCTACAAGGGTGATGTGTTCTGTGAGGTGGATTTTGAGGCTCACAAGGTACATGCTTACGCCTTGCATCAGTCCGGGACAGATTACGGTCCACCATCTTTAAGGAATGAGGACTATGATACCATAACGCAGACTTTTCAGGATGATGATCTAAAGGATAAGGCAGACGAGACCTCAAATGAGGGCAGTAAATCTGCTGCATCAGCCAAAAAAGAAGCCGGGGATTTCCTTAGTAAATTGGGAATGCAGGATCTGGTGGAACGAGGTGAATGTGAGTGCAGCTGGATAGGGTTTAATAACAGCGAAGAGGGAAATGACTATCAGACAGCAGTGTGGGGATATATTTATTCATACGCGACCGGCATAGACGGAATCACATTTAAGGATGGATTTGATATGGATACCTATTTGTCGGGGTATGAAGCAATTGATAGTGATATAGATGATGTTACACTGCCTGACAGTACACTTCTTACAGTCACTGATGATGGAATAATTGATGTGCAGATGGAATATCCGGTAAATGTAACACAGATTTATAAGGATGTGGAGCTTATTTCTCTGAAAAATATAGAGCAGATCATCAAGGCGGAGATTACGGAAAATCCTGATAAATATGATATTGCATCGTCATTCAATAAGCTACAGCTTAGTTATCTTAAGATAAGAAGTGACAGTGAGCAGGGAAAATACAGCTATGTTCCGGCATGGGCACTGTCACGTCTGGTAGACTACTCCAATGAGCAAAATGCTATCTTTGTAAACGCTATAGATGGAACAATCATAAATTTGGAAAATTCACTGTAAAGGAGAGGCTATGAAGAGGAAAAACGTTATTATACCGGCGTTGGTTCTTGCAATAGCATTAACCGGCTGTTCAGGAAAAAAAAGTAGATTACAATATGGAAACTGAAAATATAAACACAAAAGCAGGAAGCGATATAAGTGCGTTTGACGACAGTACGAAATGGAATGACAGCTTTTCTGTTGAGACATCTGACAAAAGTGTGGATGTGGATATTTCAGCAGACATTACCCTGCCGGACTGCAAAAGCATGTCGGTTGTTGAGGTGAAGAATATAAAGGTGGGTGCCGATTTCAAAAAGAGTGTGATAGAGGCTTATTTTGGCGATAGTACCGTATATTATCACGACATACCTCATTATACGAAAGAAGAGATATATCACAGCATGGAGGTTGTAAAAAATGAGATTGCCGGGTATCAGCAGGAAATTGATGCGGGACTTATCACAGAAGAGGGCGTCAGCAGGGTGATGAAAAGTGAAAATGATCTGCTGGAACAGTATGAAAAGGCAGAACCGTCTGCACTGGATACGCGTGAAAAAGCTACAGATTATACGGATTGTAATGAGTATCTGGGATATATTGGTAATGTTTTCTGTGAGCTTAGATTTGGAATTGCTGAGGACGGCTCTCTTGAATATATTTCAGCACAGCCTCTTAAGGCAGGAAGTGAGGGGACATTATACGATGATAGTGAGTATGGCTATTACGGACCACCATCCTTTGCAGAGGAGAAAGGTGTAGAGGGATTTAACGGAGGCTCTACAGGTGGAGATACTACATCTTCATATGATAATGAGTGTGCATTATCAAAAGACGAAGCTATAAAAAAGGCAGAAGAATTTCAAAATAAATTAGGCAGGGCTTCACAGGTATATATAGGAACATCAGACTACGAGTGGAGCGCAGGAGTGATAGAGGATGGTGATGATACTGTAAAAACTGATGATAAAGAGAGCGTCATAAAGGATACAGCCTGGGGATATATCATAGATTATGGCGAGGGTGTGGATGGCATAGCGTTTTGCAAGTCACTCGATTTCACCCGGAATATGGATATATGGGAGACACTCGATAACTATGATGATTTTATGCCATATGGCAGCAGTTCCTTTATTGTGACGGATCAGGGAGTGACGGAATTTACTGTTTCTTACCCGGTTGATATTGTAAATGAGTCAAAAAACGTAGAACTCTTGTCAATGGACACTATTAAAGAGATCATCAAGGATGACATGACAAAAAACTCAGATCAGTATGATTTTACACAAAATCACACTTACAACAATCTAAAGCTCGGATATATCCGTTTGAAGGATGCATCTGACAAGGATAAATGTACTTATGTTCCGGCATGGTGTCTGTCAAAACAGGATAAGGGCTACGACAGATATCCGGTGTATGTGAATGCGATAGACGGCACGATCATAAGGAGTGATGATCTAATATAAGATACTGTTATTGGCTGCAATAAAGTTTATACATGGAGTTACATTTTTAGATAATAGATCAGGTTCATATTTATTTGGAAAAGATGTGGAAAATATATGATTAATAAAAAGAAAAAAATATATAGGGCGTTTGACACTTGCCACTGCAATTACCTCTATTTTATTTTCAGGATGTGGGGCGGCACAAAAGGAGCTTGCACAGACGGACAGAGCTTCCTACGAGAAAATATCATACCAGACAGTTACGGTACAGAGCGGTTCACTCACACCGCAGACTACCATCAGTCTGAGCGCGCAGGGCTATACCAGGTTTTCCTATGGTGCGACAAACACGGAGCTTACGCTCGAAAAGGTAAATGTGGCAGTGGGTGATCATGTGAAAAAGGGCGATATACTGGTGGCTTTTAAATCCGGGGAGATACAGAAAAAGATCGAGGACTACAGCTGGCAGATCAGTCAGAATAAGCTTTTAGCAGAGCACTACAGGGCTATTATGAAAATCGATGATACTCAGGATTATTCAAGCGATATAGCCCAGCTTGATAAGGATACAGAGGTTGCGCAGCTTTATCTTGATGAGGCTAAGGAAAAACTGTCGAGATATCAGATCACGGCATCAGAGGATGGTACGATCACAGCAATGGACAATTCACTTTTGGCGGGAGTTTTTGAACCGGGCAGCAATCTTATAACAGAAATCAGCGGAAACGGCAATTACGAGGCTGACAGACCGGAAGGCTATGAATTTAATGTGGGTGATGTATACACGGCAACTGCATCTGATATAGAGTTTGAACTTAAGGTAAAAGAGGTGGACGATAAAAAGCTTGTTTTTGAACCGGTATCGGACATGTCGGCAGTATCGGATGCACAGATTTTTTCCATGGAAGTGACGCGCCCCGCTATAGAAAATGCTGTGTATGTGCAAAAGGACGCAGTACATGAGAAGGATGGCAGGTATTTTGTATACACACTGGGTGAGAATGGATACAGACAGGCAGTATGGATAAGTGTTGGAGATCAGGTGGGAGATTACCGGATCATCACAGAAGGACTTAAAAGCGGGGATGAGGTGGTTTTGCAGTGAAGAACAGAAACCTTTTATCAATAAAAAAACTGGCAGTACTGGGGATATGTGTATCGTTTGTGGCAGGCGGCTGTGGAAAAATGACAGAAAGCAGAATACCAAAGCTTGAAGAACCTGTAGCGTTAAATGAAGCCTATAGACCTGTGGAATACGGTACTATCGGCTCTATGCAGGTGCTGATGGCTACTGCAGTTCCGAGGGATTACTGCAATTACTACAGTGCCAATGTCAATATTTCACAGATATATGTGGAGCCGGGAGATACAGTAAATGCGGGGGATGTGCTTGCAGTCTGTGATGTGGATGAGGCAAAAAAACAGTTGCAGGAATGTAAGGATGCGCTGGCGCATGAGAATGAGACATATGAGATATCCGCTCAGATCTCGGATACACAGATTAAATTATGGGAGAGTCAGGCAGCAGGGCAGGAGAACAACATACTGATAGCCACAGAACAGGAAAATGAACGGTACGATAAGCAGCTTCACGAATACCGCGTGCAAAAGATCAATGAGCAGATGGCTTTATATCAGCAGATCGTTGATGATGGAACGCTTAAGGCAGCCCACAGTGGTCTTGTCACTTACACTAAGAAGCTGACAGGTGGAAGGTCTGCTGCGGCATACGAGAATATAGTCATTGTCTCCGATACGGATGACCTTGTGCTGGATATAAAAGATACAGCCATAAATGAGTACAAATACAGCGATTATGACAAGAAATATGTGATAGTCGATGGCGAAAAATATGATGTCACCGAGTCTCAATATACATCAGAGGTTTTGGTACTTTCGAAGATAAACAACCGCTATCCGGATGTGTGCGTGGAAAGCAGGGAAAAGCTGTTTCTTACGGCAGGACAGATGTATCCGGTATATTTTGAAAAGACAAAAGCAAATCAGGCACTTGTCGTGGGAAAAGATTCCATCTATAAGGATGGCGATACCAGATATGTCTATGTGAAAAATGATGAGGGCGGCCGCGAGAAACGCATCATAACAACAGGTGAGTTTGATGAAAACTATACACAGGTCACAGAGGCTTAAAAGAGGGGGAGCTGGTCTACTATAATTCTACAGATCAGGTTCCGACAAAGTACAGCAAATATACGGTAACAAGGTCTGACTTTGATATAGCAAACTACGGTGTGAGCTACAGCAGATCTGACGCAGGGACGATAACCGAAACCTGTGATTATGAAGGCAGATCGTTTCTGTCAATGTGAAGCAGGACGATACGGTAGAAAATGGGATGCTGCTTTACGTGGTGGATACCGGAGAGGGCAAAGCTGCCATAACAGAGGCAAAAAATGAGATCGACTCAGAGAATGAATCCTATGCGCACAAGATCGCAGATTACGATAAACAGGTAAAAGATTTATCTGAAGGTGGTAGCAGCGCAGAAGAAAATAACCAGGAGGATGAAAAGCCGGATACAGCATATGAAGAGCAGCAGTTGAAATTGAACTTACAGCTGCTTGATCTGCAGAAAAAACTTGCTGGTGCAGACCACACCTATCAGCTTTCCCGGCTACAGTCAGCATATGACAGCATAAGCGCTGGAAATGACGGCAAAGGAAATATTTCAGTATATGCCAAAAATGACGGAAAAGTTTCAAAGGTGAGTGTCAAGGCAGGAGATAATGTGGAGGAAGGCTCAGATATCCTGCAGATAACCGGAAATTCCACGGACGTACTGCAGGTTCTGGTAAAGGATAGCAATAACTATAACGTATATACGGACAATATAGCAGATGTGGGAGAGCGCGTATCACTTGAGCTGGACGGTACAACAATCTATGGAAACTGTATCGGTTTTGCCGGTTACGGCAGGGAAGCTCAAAAGGGATATATAAATCAGGATGATAAAGGTGTGCATATTACCGGAAACACAGATTCGGGATATGGAAATGCAGCATTTTATATAAAACTTGACAATGGAATACCGGATGATCTGACCAGGGCATCTGCTGTAAAGTTTTCTTATGTTTCTTTTAAAAAGGTGGTAGTGGTGCCGACTTCGATCATACACAAGCAGGTCAATCCGATGGACAAAGATGATATATCCTACTATGTGTGGAAAATTGATGGGGACAGCGTGGTAAAGCAGCCGGTAATATTGAGCGATTATACATCAGGCAGCAATACACTTGTGCTTTACGGTATTGATGAGGGCGATGAAATATGTTTGGCTTCGTAATTAATAAATTAAAAAACAGAAAATGGTTAAATTTGTGTCTGCTTATGGGAGTGGCTTTGTTTATAGCACTTTTTGTGTGCAACCCTATGTTTGAAAAGGGCGCGGGCAATCAGATACTCGACAGACTTTTTACGGATCATGCCACACAGCAGAATGAGTTTCCTGCACAGATGAGCCGCGAGGGAACATATGCGGTGGCAGATTATCCTGATTCGCAGTCAGTGCTTGATAAGCTGTCAGGATACGAAAAGAAGTGGACTGAATATGTGGATATAAACAAGGTTTCCTCACAGCAGCTTATCAAACTCTCAGGAGGACGCGCAGATACAGAGTTTGGAGGACTTAACCATTATTTTACAATAGGATATCTGCCGGGGCTTTCGGAGTACGCGGATGTTGTAAAATCTCAGACTGACACAGCCACATTCGAATGCAGTATAAGCGAAAAGACAATGGATCACTACGGACTTGCAGCAGGTGAAAAAGTCTATTTACATGTACCTGATGGCAGTGGGAAAAAGGAAATTTCTTTCGTCATATCACAGATCTGCCGTGAAAAAGATATAAACGATCCATATTGAGCCAAGACGCTTTCGGATATGGGCGATGTGATATTTGTTTCGCAGGATGTTTTTGACGAAATGATGCAGTATTACAGCGAGGACAATATCAGCTACAGTGATTTTCTCATGCTGGATTACAGGCAGATCAACACGGAAAATGCCTCACTTTATGACGGTTATATGGAGCAGTTTAAGGATGCTGACAAGCTCTACAATGACAACATCCGTGATACGCTGGAGCGCTTTTTTACACAGCAGAAGACGGTAAAGCTGATGCTTTGGGCGTTGGAGCTGCCGTGTCTTGTGCTTTTGATTTTATTTATAAGAATGATATCTGCACAGATACTTTCGCTCGAGGAAAATGACATACTTGTTTTAAGAAGCCGCGGTGCGACAAAATTACAGGTATTTATTTTGTACTTACAGCAGTCGGGAATAATAGCGATCGCGGGCTGTGTACTCGGAATAGTACTCGGATATATAATGTGCCGGGCTGCCGCATCTACAGACGGATTTTTAAGATTTACGGCAAAGGATATAAGCACTTACAAATTTGTATGGCAGATGCTTGTCTATGCGGTGGCAGCGGCAGTTATCATGGTGCTGTTTATCACAGTTCCGGTGTGGAAAAAAATCAAAGGATGCCATATCAGAGCGCAGCAGTAGGGGACGAATATCAAAGAAAAAGCCTCTTTGGGAGAAATGCTTTATAGATGTTATACTTTTGGCTCTGTCAGCATATCTGCTTTACAATTACAACAAGCAGAAGAGTACGCTTGCGATATCTGTTCTTGAGAACAGGAGCATAGATCCTGTCATGATACTGGACAATTCGCTTTTTATATTTGCAGCGGCACTTTTGTGCGTAAGACTTACCGGACTTATTATTCTGCTTGTGGACAGGCTCTTTAAAAAGCATTTTTCTCCGGCAATGTATGCATCATTTTTACAGCTAAAACGAACCAGATACAATCAGGGATTTCTGGCAGTATTTCTTATCATGACAGTGGCTGGCGGTATTTTTGACGCGAATATGGCGCGCACCATGAACAGCAATATGGAAAAACGGATCGTCTACAATGTGGGTTGTGATGCGATATACAACGAAGATTTCAGACTCAGGATACAGAAGAATAAAGATGGCTCTGTAAGCTGGATGTATGACGAGCCTGATTTCGGTAAATACGAGTCGCTCAAAAATGAGGGCATCTGTGACGGGGTCACGCGTGTGCTTGAGGACGAGCGGGTAGACATTTCCGCAGGCAGTGGTTCGGTTTCGGATGCATATCTTATGGCGATAAACACAAAAGAATTCGGTGAGACTGCGAAATTGCAGAGTGACCAAAATGATGATATTAATGACTCTCACTGGTTCAATTACCTGAATGAGCTGGCAAAAGAGCCGGACGGAGTCATCATTTCGTCAAATCTGGCAAAAGATCTGGGACTTAAAGTTGGTGACAGCTTAAATTACTCAAGGTATGTACCGGAGCTGTCGATGAAGATCAGATCTACGCATCCGAGAATGTAAAGGTATGTGCCATAGTAAAAGGTTTTCCGGGCTACGAGCGTTACACCTATGAGACAGATGCAGACAAAAATGTGACCGAGCAGGAGAAATACCTGATCGTTGCAAATTATGCTACGGTTGTGGAAAAGTTCGGCATGACACCGTACAGTGTGTGGATGAACCTGTCAAAGGGAAAAACGGTGGATGATATATACAAAAATTTAACATCCGCGCAGCAGCTTATAGACGAGAATAAAAACTCAGCCACAGTGCAGATCACAAACGGTATGTTTACATTAAGTTTTATACTTTCACTGATAGTGTGCTCAGTAGGATTTTTGCTGTATTGGGTTATGACACTAAAACAGAGGGAGCTGCAGTTTGGTATATACCGCGCAATGGGAATGAGAATGAGAGAGGTAAAAGCAATGCTTTTAAACGAGCAGATATTTTTATCATTTCTGCCGCTTCTTGCGGGAGCAGGCATAGGTATAACTGCAACAGCGATGTTTGTAAGGCTCATATCGATCATATATCTGCCGCAGAAACACAATATCGGAGTAAATGTATATATTTATCCATCTGATATGCTGGAGCTTACAGGAGTACTTTTCGTGGCTGTAGCCGTATGCTATGTGGTTATCAGCAGACTGCTTAAGAGTATGAAGATAGCACAGGCACTAAGGCTTGGAGAAGATAGTTAGCAGATAAAAATGATTTTGTGGTAGTCGGTAGAAGGTTTTTATAGCGTGGTAAATGAGGTCGTGACATATGGAAAATGCGATAATTGCTCAAAATATAAAAAGATATTTCAAGGCGGGAGATGGTACAACAGTCCACGCACTTGACGGAGTATCCATGGAGATAAAAAAAGGAACACTTGCCATCTTAAAAGGGCGTTCCGGCTCAGGAAAGACCACACTTCTTAATATCCTTAGTGCGCTTGATATGCCGACAGAGGGAAGTGTGCAGTTTCTGGATAAAAACCTCGAGCAGATGACCGAGAAAGACCGTGAAATGCTAAGGCGGTATGAGATGGGATTTGTATTCCAGTCTATAGCACTAATTCCCACGATGACGGCATATGAGAATGTGGAATTTGCCCTTAGACTTGCGAAAAATAAACGTCAGATACGGAAGAATTTGACTGATATGGATAATGACATTGGAGATGCAAAAAACGATGTGATAAATGAGAATACGCATGACAGAGTATCAGAGCTGCTGGAGCGTGTCGGACTCTCAAAGCGCATGGATCATATGCCGGATCAGTTATCGGGAGGTGAGCAGCAGAGAGTTGCGATAGCGCGCGCTGTGGTTCATCGCCCGAAGGTGGTCTTTGCGGATGAGCCGACAGGAGCACTCGATACCGCTTCTGGATTTGAAGTCATGCGGTTGTTCCGTGAGTTGATAGACGATGAGGACATCACAATAGTTATGACCACGCATGATCCGAACCTGATGGAGCTGGGAGATGAAGTGTTTGAGCTTAGTGACGGCATAGTAATTTAAATTAAAAGGGAGAAAACCAGATGATAAACTGCGATGGACTGGTAAAAATATATGAGACAGACGATAAAAAGGTGATGGCACTGGAGGGGCTTGACCTGACGGTGGAAACAGGGGAGATGCTTGCGGTAATAGGAAAATCCGGCAGTGGAAAATCCACCCTTTTAAATATGATAGGAGGACTGGAAACACCCACAGCGGGAGTACTCACTATTGACGGAAAAGATATTTCCACATATTCAGAAGCTGAAATGGTGAGATACCGCAGGGACAAGGTGGGCTTTGTGTGGCAGAAAAGTGCCAAAAATCTGTTCCCATACCTGACTGTGCTGCAGAATGTCGAGGCAGTGATGATGTTTGAAAATGCAGGTAATACCGATAATTTAAAACACGGAGAAATTATAAAAAAACGCAAGGATAATAATAAAAGCTATGCCCTTAAACTGTTAAATGCAGTGGGATTACAGGAGCATAAGGATAAGCTTCCGGCTCAGCTATCGGGAGGAGAGCAGCAGCGCGCAGCGATAGCGGTGGCACTGGCAAATAAGCCGGACATACTGCTTGCGGATGAGCCGACCGGAGCCGTGGATACAAGGACTGCTGATACAATCTATGAGCTGTTTCATAAGCTGAACAAAGAGCTTGGTATAACCATCATCATAGTCACACACGATATGGCACTTGCAGGCCGTGTAGACCGCACAGTGCTTATATCTGACGGAAAGGTAAGCACGGAGAAATTGAAGAAACACCCTGCAATGGAATATACGGTATTGGATAAGGCACACAGGATAAAACTCACTGATGAGATGCTTGAGGCAGCGGGGATAGAGTCTAATAAGGTCAGGGTTGATGTGCAGGATGGAAAGCTTGTGATATCGCGGATTTAAGACATATTAAACGTTTAGCGTTATAGAGCCTTTTTATCTTACGGGTTGGTATTGGCTCTTGCAATATCTTATTAAAATTTAGGGCATTTATGGTTATAATTATTTTGTTTGAAAAATACTGTGAGTCTGTCTATAATTGAGCTATAGATAATTTCAAGAGGTATAATACAATATGATAAAAATAGGTATTGAGTAGTTAAGTGCATCGTTCACGGGGTTATTATTGAAATATGGTTTTTGTCATGTTATTTTTATCTTGGAAATAAGCCTGCTAAATTTGTTGAGTACCATTCGTGTCATTCATGTATTTATGGTTGAAGATATATGGATTATAGGATATAAAGAAATTAACAACAGTTGAGGAGTCAGGAACGGTTGCAAACAGGAGTGACAAAATAAGGGGGAATATGAAGAAGAATTTAAAAATTTTATTCATACAATTATGTGTTTTGGCAATAGGCTGCTTTATCGGAGAAGCAGTTTTCGGCTTGCCCAAATGGCTTGGACTTGTGATAGCAGGTCTTATGTTTTATTTGGTATTTTTTATAATACAGATTAAAGGTGCTATGAGTAATATCAAAGATGAAGTGTCAAGTGATGGCATAGCCGGAGCAAGAATATGCGGAGTCTTTATTTCTGCGATACTACTTGAATTTATATTGGGAATATATGTTTATCAAGCGGCTAATATAGCGATGACTATAGCCGGTGTGGTATTGCTTATATTACAGCGGAGAAAAATAAAAGGGTTTTTCTTTGAGAATCGCTGGGAGAATAATTTTTGGTTGGTGTATTTTGGTATTGCATTTATTATTTGTGGTGTTTTTTCTGTATTTGCTTGTCTGGATATTGCACCATGCACGGAGCTTTGTGGTGTTTACAGGGCTATCGGTATCATAGTGTGGATTTTGGTGATTTTATGGACACTTCCGCCTGATACATGGTTGGCCAGATTTGCCACAAATAACTATAAGAGATATGAAGATAATTATGATTAAGAAAGAAAAATAGAGATTATTTTCTAATGAAAATTATCGGACAAAATAAGGAGGATAAATGAAAAAAATAGTTTCTAATTTGTCAGTAATGATTTTTGTCATAGGATGTGCAATAATGGAAATAACAACATGGTTTATTGATTCATATGTTATGTTTTATATAGGAATAATTATTGTTATAGTGGGAATTATTGGAATGATTATTCAAGGAAAGTTTAAGAAAGTAATTGAGTTTATTATAGAGTATTTTTAGAAAGTTTTGCTTTCAACATTTTACCACTTGATAGTTTATAGAGAATAAAAATAGATAAAAAGTTAAGAAAAGGAGAAAATGAAAGTAATGTTGCCTAATACTTGAACAATATCATGGGGTTGTCTATAATGTAGTAAAAAGAAAATGGAGTTTTAATAAATGAAACGATTTACAGCAATATTATTTACAGGCGTGATGATATTTACCCTTGCATCATGCGGCAAAAAAGCACAGGATACACCGACAGAGCTGCAACAGAGACACAGGCTGCAACAGAGACACAGGCTGCAGAGAAGGTTGAGATGCTACGGAAACGGAAGCCGTGACAGAGGTGGTAACAGAGGCTGCAAAAGACACGCAGCAGACAGAAGCACAGCAGGAAGAACAGACTGCCGAACAGCAGGACGAGGAGAAGAACAATTCAGGTGAAAATAATTCCTCTTATCAGTATGTAGAAAGAGCATCCTATGAGAATGGAGAATCAGTGTCACTAAATCCTTCATGGCAGTATGCAGACCATTCAGCGATAAATTCAGGCTGCGCGGTCATGTACAAGGCTACAGCAAACCGCAAAAACATAGTAGTAGGTGTCAATGCTGGACACGGTACAAGCGGAGGAACTTCGGTGAAGACACTTTGTCATCCGGACGGCTCGGCAAAGACCACAGGTGTACAACAGGCGCAGGCGCAACAAAAGCAGTAGCAGTTTCAGGTGGTATGTCCTTTAATGACGGTACACCGGAGAGCTCTGTCACACTCCGTATGGCGCAGATATTAAAGGACAAGCTGCTTGCGGCAGGCTATGATGTGCTTATGGTAAGAGACGGAAGCGATGTACAGCTTGACAATGTAGCACGTACTGTCATCTGCAATAATGCGGCAGACTGTCATATCGCTCTGCACTGATGGTGACGGACTAAGCTACGATAAGGGCTGCTTTTACATATCAGTGCCGGGAGGTATAAAGGGTATGGAGCCTGTTGCATCGCACTGGCAGCAGCATGATGCACTTGGGGCAAGCCTGATAGAAGGACTGCGCGCTCATGGAGCAAAGATAAACGGTAATGGCTCAATGGCGATAGACCTGACACAGACCTCATACAGCACGGTACCGTCAGTGGATGTAGAGCTTGGCAACGCATGTTCTGACCACAGCGATGCCACACTTGAAAATCTGGCAGACGGACTGGTGCAGGGAGTCGAGGGATATTTCTAGAATATAAAGTGGAGATTTAGCCGGCTTTTGGAAGATGTGAAGAAATAAAGAAAACCAGTAAAAAACTCTTGACTTCTCACCAAAAATATTGTAGTATACGTTTTGTGCAAAACACAAGGGCTTGTAGCTCAGCCGGTTAGAGCGCACGCCTGATAAGCGTGAGGTCGGAAGTTCGAGTCTTCTCAAGCCCATCCTTGTAATAAGCGTATTATGAAAGCCACGGATTGCTCCGTGGCTTTTGTTTTATGTGTATCTACACCTGCACAATGCGTCCGTGTCTGCCCATTCCTTTAAAAAATCCCGCATTTATTCCATCATACTTTTTGGCACTGCACTCAGAAACCATGAGCTGCTGCTTATATTTGTAATCATCCCACTCGAGAATTGCTGTGACGTAGGGCTGTTCCTCCATTACACGCACAGTCGTATTTTTCTTTGAAAACACAGGGTATTTTCCGGTGTATCCATTTTGAAGCAGCTCCTTTTCAAGCGCTTTACGCTTTTCTTTTATGCGTTCATTTATCTTATTTCCGTAATTTCTCTCCGGATAATCCTTTGATGCCTTTATCACAAGCTTATAAATATACTGATAAAGCGGTACTCTTTTTGCATCGGCTAAATGTCTGCTCAAAAGCTTTTCCGTTTTTTCACATGGATTTGCCCTGTAGCGTGCAATGAGCTTAAGATAATCAGTGTCCGAAACCTCCCTGCAAAGCTCCTCCATAATGTCTATTCCCTCTACACGCGCCGGAAAATGATACTCCATCAAATCGCCGGGTACCGGTGTCCATCTGCGAAATGGTGCAAAGTAAATAAGGCTCTGGATAAAACATTCTGTCTCGTTGCAGTATTCCTTTCCCATGTACATATACTTGTCTGCGATTGTTCCTACCATATATACGAGCATGCGCCACTGTTCCTGTCCCTTTACCCAGAAATGTCCTATTTCATGGTATTTAAAACATGCCTCATGCACATGCAAATTATCAAACCAGAGTGTGATCACATTGTCCTGCTGGTGCAGAATGAGTCCATAACCTTTTTCACTTCCTAAAACCAACGATGCCAAAATGATTTCTTCCTCGCTATGATAATCGCCCTTTAACACTGCATTTTCCAAAGTCAGGTAGCATTCCACCGCATCATTCATGATATATGGGATTATATATTTGTCATCACTTCTGCATATATCAAATGAACCGTAATCAAAGAGCTCTGCGAGCATGTAAAATGCGCGTGGCATATCCTCTTTTAAGCCGGGAAGTGCTTTTACTAAATCCTTGTAAGCCTGCATTGTGGTATCCTTTCGTATAGGAAAAATGATAAAAAAATAAGAATTTCAGAAGTAATAAAAACCTCTGAAACCCTTGTAAATAGTACGGGCAACAGGACTTGAACCTGCACGGTCTCCCACTAGAACCTAAATCTAGCGCGTCTGCCAATTCCGCCATGCCCGCAAACACTTTGACAGTATATCATTTTGTTTCAGGTGTGTCAATATTATTTATCACATTACGAAAGCGGGTTTTCTCCATCTGTTTTATTTTTCGGATATTCGTTTGAGTGCGCACTGATAACTTCATTAATCCAGTCTACACACTGTTTTTTACCGTCATCTGTAAATGGAAAGGTATTGTCTGTTTTTTTGCTGTCGTCAGTCAGGTCAAAAATATACGGCCCCGGCCATATCCATGCATGAAATATTGGCTCACCCTTTTCCTCGGGAGTATCCTCGGTGGCTTCCTTGATGACAGGCTCCTCACGCTTTATGAGAAAGCGCATGCCGTTCATCCAGCCGGTAAAGGTTGTTTTTTTATAGTAGTTGAGATTGAGTGCATCGTCGTATGTAAGCATAGGTGGCTCCTTGATATATAATGATAAGTAATTATACACCAAATACCCATTTAATGCCAGAATAACGCCGGTACTTAACAATTCAAAGCAATCATGCACTGAAAATTAATATTTTAATGCAAAAATAAAAATGAATAAAAATGTATAAATAATGCTTATACACTGCATAAATTACCCTTATTAATGAGTATTATAAAAAATGACTAATTTTTATGCAGAAATGAAAATTATATAGGAAAATATATCCAATTGACAAAGTATGATTTCTGTGTATAATAAAAAAGAATTGTTCGCGTCAGAACGACAGTTGTATCAGACAGCAAGATTAGGGAGTGTGTAATGACAATGACGTCATTCGCACTTTTTTGCGTATTAGACAAAATACTTTGACGTGGTGCAGTGATAATGCTTTAAAAATAAAAATAATGCATTATCGATACAAATCCAAGAGGGAGAGAAAAATATGGTAAGTACATTGTAAAGAGAGTTATTCTCGCGATTTTTACAATCTTCATTATCAGTCTTATTACATTCTTTGCCATGAATGCAATTCCGGGTGGTCCATTCAATTCGGAGAAGGCAAAGAGTCCGGCGGTAATGAAAGAGCTTGAGGCACGCTACGGACTGGATCAGCCACTTATAGTCCAGTACAAGAACTACATGGCAGGCGTGCTGCACGGAGATTTCGGTGTTAGTCTTAAGACAGACCGTCCGATCTCAGATATCATCGGGGAGAGCTTCCCGATTTCAGCGAAGCTTGGACTCTTAGCGGCGCTCACTGCGATAGTATTCGGAGTGGTGCTTGGTTCGATAGCAGCGCTGATGCGAAACAGGTGGCCGGATCGAGTTATAGTATTCTTCGTCACACTGATTACGTCGATGCCGTCATTTGTCATCGCTACGTTATTACTTTATTTCTTCTGTATAAAGCTTGGTGTGGTGCAGGCCTTCAGCTCAGGAAGCAACATGGTATTACTTCCGGTGCTGTCACTGTCACTTTCACCGATGGCATATATTACAAGACTTACAAAGACTTCAATGCTTGATGCACTCGGACAGGATTACATCCGTACGGCAAAGGCCAAGGGTGTACATCAGTACAAGATTATATTTGTACATGCGCTTCGTAATGCGCTCATTCCGGTCATCACATATGTTGGACCTATGATTGGTGGTATCCTCACAGGTTCAATGGTTATTGAGAGTATTTTCAATATCGGAGGACTCGGTTCCAAGTTCGTAAGCTGTATCACAAACCGTGATTACACAATGATTATGGCCACAACGCTTTTCCTTGCTGTCATCATGGTAGGCGCGAACCTCATTACAGATATTGTATACAAAGTGATTGATCCACGTATTAAGCTTGATTAAGGAGAGATAAAGATGAAAGATAATATGAAGAGAGCTCCTTTCTCCACACAGATTGACCTTAGCAAGTTCGATATGAAGGATTTTGCCAAGGCATCAGATGAAGAGAAACGCCAGCAGGAGGTTATGGGTGAGTCAACTACCTTCTTGAAGGATGGTCTTAAGAGACTCCGCAAAAATCCACTGGCTATGGGTTCTATTATAGTTTTGGTTTTACTTATTTTGGTTATTCTTCTGGCACCAAAGATTGTGCCTTACGGCTATGCAGATATCGTTAAGGGTGCACAGAACTTAGGACCTTTCCAGTACAGCGATGCTGAGCAGGCACAGATTGATGCAGGTGAGAAGCTGTTCCCGCACATTTTTGGCACAGATGAGCTCGGAAGAGACTATTTTATCCGTGTTGTTTACGGAGCTCGTGTATCGCTGGGAGTCGGTGTGTTTGCATCACTGCTTGTGCTTATAATCGGTATCATTTACGGTTCAGTATCAGGCTTCTGCGGTGGCAAGGTAGATATGGTTATGATGAGAATAGTAGATATCATTTATTCATTGCCGGATATGCTGCTCATCATTTTACTCGCAGTTGTATTAAATGAGGTGCTAACACCTGTAATAAAGGGTACAGTGCTTTCAAAGCTCGGTGTCAACATGATTGCACTTTTCATAGTGTTTGGATTGCTTTACTGGGTAGGAATGGCAAGACTTATAAGAGGTCAGATTCTTACCATCAAGCAGAATGAGTACATTCTCGCAGCAAAGTGTATCGGAACATCATCAGCCGCACTATCAGAAAACACATTTTACCGAACTGTCTGTCAGTGATCATCATTACTACAGCGCTTCAGATACCATCAGCTATCTTTACTGAGAGTTATCTGTCATTTATCGGACTTGGTGTTTCGGCTCCTATGCCTTCACTTGGTTCGTTGGCAAATACAGCGCGTGGCGGACTCCAGAGCTACCCATTGCGTCTTATTTTTCCGGCGCTCACGATTTGTATCATTGTTCTTACATTGAATCTTATCGGTGACGGCTTAAGAGATGCATTTGACCCTAAATTATCGAAATAGTAAGGAGTGAGTAAGATGGAAGATAATAAGTTTGTTCTTGAAGTATCTGATCTGCACACTACCTTCAAGACCGATAACGGAGACGTATCAGCTGTAAACGGTGTCAGCTTTAAGCTTGAGCCGGGAAAGACTCTTGGAATCGTAGGAGAGTCAGGCTCAGGAAAGTCAGTTACAGCATATTCAATCATGCAGATTCTTGCTGAGAATGGTGCCATAACAGGCGGCTCAGTAAAATATAAGGGTGAGGATATCACCAAATTGAACAAAAAGAAAATGGCAGATTTCAGAGGAAAATGCTGTTCAATCATTTTCCAGGATCCTATGACATCGCTTAATCCGGTATTTACGGTAGGCTACCAGCTTGAAGAGGCAGTGCTTCTTCACACAGACCGTACAAAGAAGGAAGCAAAAGAGCGCGCTATAGAGATGCTCACACTTGTAGGAGTAAATGAGCCTGAGAAGCGTGTAAATCAGTACCCTCATGAGCTTTCTGGTGGTATGAGACAGCGTGTCATGATAGCTATGGCATTAGCCTGTGAGCCGGATATCCTTATTGCAGATGAGCCGACAACAGCTCTTGATGTGACTATCCAGGCACAGATTCTTGAGCTTATGCAGTCACTGCAGGAAAAGCTTGGTATGGCAATCATCATGGTTACACATGATCTGGGTGTCATTGCTTCAATGTGTGATGAGATCATAGTTATGTACGGTGGCCGTGTGTGTGAGAGAGGAACAGCAGATGCCATATTCTACAGCCCGGCACATGAGTACACAAAGGGACTGCTTCGTTCAATCCCTACAAAGACCAATTCAAAAACCAGGCTTGTTCCTATCGGAGGCACACCAATCAATATGCTCAACATGCCAAAGGGCTGTGCATTCTGCCTCGCTGTGATGCCGCTATGAAGATATGTCTCACCGAAAAGCCGGAGGAAATCTGGGTTGGAGAGGATCATCTCGCATCATGCTGGATGAATATTAAGAATATGATGGAGGAGGGAAAATCAAATGAGTAATGAGGCAAATAACAACGAGTACCTGCTCAAGGTAGACCATTTGAAGCAGTATTTCCCTGTTCATGACGGATTTAAAAAGATGGAGTTAAAGGCAGTTGATGATGTGTCATTTGCCATAAAGCCGGGTGAGACGCTCGGACTTGTTGGTGAGTCAGGCTGTGGAAAGACAACCGTAGGACGTACTCTTTTACGTCTGTACCAGCCTACAGCAGGACGCATTGAGTTCGACGGCAATGTATTGTTTGACAGTGAGAAGAAGATAGATGTGAATATGCATCCTTACCGTAAGCAGATGCAGATGGTATTCCAGGATCCGTATTCATCACTCAACCTCGTATGACGGTTGAGGATATCATCGGAGAGCCTCTCGATGTGCACAAGCTTTACAGTAGCAAGAAAGAGCGCCATGAGATGATTATGGATCTCATGGAGACAGTCGGACTAAATGCAGACCATGCCACACGTTATGCACATGAGTTTTCGGGTGGACAGAGACAGCGTATCGGAATAGCAAGAGCGCTTGCAGTAGATCCGAAGTTTATCGTATGTGATGAGCCGGTATCGGCACTTGATGTTTCAATTCAGGCCCAGGTAGTCAACATGTTTGAGGATCTGCAGAAGGAGAGAGGGTTATCATACCTGTTTATAGCGCACGATCTGCTTGTAGTGCAGCATATCTCTGATAGAATAGCTGTTATGTACTTAGGTCATATGATGGAGCTTGCAGATGCGGATGAGCTGATGGACAATCCAATCCATCCGTACACACAGTCGTTGCTTTCAGCGGTTCCGATCCCGGATCCTGAGACTGCCAGACACAGCAAGCGAATCGTGCTTGAGGGAGATGTTCCTTCGCCTCTTCGCATGCCTAGCGGCTGTCCATTCCGTTCGCGTTGTAAATATGCGACAGAACAGTGTGCAGCAGCACGTCCGGAGCTTACAGACAGAGGAAACGGACATATGGTTGCATGCTTCAACCGCTAATATACGGTTTTTACCGGCATATAGCTTAAGCCGCTTGTGCCGGTTCTAACATAAATTTATTTTTCATTATATAAGGAGGAAGAAAGATGAAAAAGAGATTAGTAGCACTTACTCTTGTTGCAGCTATGGCACTTGGCATGACTGCTTGTGGAAGCAAGAGCAACAACAAAACAACTACTAACGACACTTCTGATACTGCTGTATCAACAGCCGTAGACTGGACAAGCTATGATGAGTTAGTAGAATCTATCCGTACAGAAGCAGATCTTGCAAAGCGTGCAGAGATGATGCACCAGGCAGAGGATATGCTTATGGATACATGGTGTGTTATTCCACTTTACTACTACAATGACCAGTATATGCTCAAGGATTATGTCACAGACGTATACTCAACAGTAGAGGGTATGAAATACTTCTACAATGCAAAGAACACAAAGAATGCCGGAAAGTTAAACATCTTCATGGCATCAGAGCCTGATCATATCGATCCTGCATTAAACAGTACTGTTGACGGCGGATGTCTTGCAGTAAACAGCTTTGAGGGTCTTATGCGTTACAACGCTGAGGGCAAGCTTGAGCCTGCATGTGCAGAGAGCTATGAGGTTTCTGAGGATGGCCTCACATACACATTCACAATGCGTGACGGTCTTAAGTGGTCAAATGGTGATGAGCTTACTGCAAAGGATTTCGAGTGGTCTTGGAGGAGAGCTGCAGATCCTAAGACAGCTGCAGATTACAGCTACCTTTGCGCAGTATTCGCAGGATATGATGATACAAAGGGTCTTGCTGCTGATGATGTAGTAGCTTCTGATGATGGAAAGACTCTTACAGTCAAGCTTAAAGCAGTTACACCATACTTCCTTGACTTATGTGCATTCCCATTCTTCTTCCCTGTAAACCAGAAGTCAGTAGAGGGAAATGATGACTGGGCAAACGATGCAAGCGACAAGTTCGTTACAAACGGTGCATTCACACTCAAGGAGTGGAAACATGATTCAAGCATGACATATGTTAAGAATCCTAACTACTGGGATGCTGACAATGTAACAGTTGATGAGATGAACGTAATGCTTACATCTGATGATGTTTCAGCTTACACAGCTTACCAGAACGGTGACCTTGATTTTATTGATTCAATTCCTACAGCAGAGATTGAGGCAGCTAAGAAGACAAGCGAGTTCTACACAGTTGACAACCTTGGAACATACTACGTAGGCTTCAACATTAACTCTAAGCTCTACTCAGAACTTGGATTAGATGCTGACCAGGCTAAGGTATTCAGAAAAGCAATCTGTCTTCTTATCGATCGTCAGTACATTATCGATACAATCGCCCAGGGCGGACAGAAGATTGCCACAACATTTATCCCAGAGGGTGTTACAGATGGTAACGGTGGCGAGTTCAAGAACAAAGATTACTACGGCACAGATTACGATAAGAACTTTGAGGAGGCTAAAGAGCTTCTTGCTTCTATCGGATTATTAGATGAGAGCACAGGCCAGGTAAACCAGACTGTCGAGTTCACATACCTTGTAAACAACTCAGAGTCAAATGTAAAGATTGGTGAGGCTATTCAGGCTGATCTTTCAAAGGTAGGTATCAACTTAAAGGTTGAGCAGCAGGAGTGGAACGTATTCCTTAACAGCCGTAAGGACGGACAGTTTGATTTCGCCCGTGAGGGATGGCTTATGGATTACAACGATCCAATCAACATGCTTGAGATGTTCACAACAAAATCAGGTAACAACGATATGCAGTTTGGTCGTTAATCTGATTTTGCTATCATAACAAAGCCATTCGTGCCATTCGCACGACGATGCGAATAACATGCAGTGTATACAGGAAGTCATACAGTTATTGTATGGCTTCCTTTTTTTGCGTTTAAAGTGGGCTTTTCAGAGCGAAAAAAGGCTCTTTAAAAAAATATGATAATGGTGTAGAATTGTTATTATATAGTTTTAGAATGATGTTTGAGGGTGTGTGATGATTTTAGGACTAAGTGATACGGAAAAGAAATTTAAGACAGCGATGGATACGGCGGGTGCCGACATGACAGTGGTCAACAGCTGGCTTAAGCTGTATGTCAAAACCAAAAAGAATTCCTCCGGTGTTGCAAAGCGCTATTATGGCGTGAAGACAGGTTTAAGCAGCCTGCTTTCAGATTTAAAGGAGCTTGAGCAGCAAGTTATTGGGTATTGTGAGCTCACAGGAACCGAACGGAAGCACTTTGGAGAGCTGATAAAGGCTTGCAAAGTGAAAAGAGGCATGTTTGACGATGAATTTTTAATCAGCAAGGTGGACACGGATTTTCACACGACTCTGGACTCTGTTGTAAAGCAGGGGGAGAGATATCTGTCATCCTTTGACAACGGTATCATTTTACAGAGTGAGATAGAGAATCTGATACACCTGACAAATGAGGGGCTTGAAAGGAAAAAGCCTGATTTGTTTGCTCTGTCATATTTCTATCTGGGGCACAGCAACAAAGAGCTTGCAGAGCTAAATTTCACACAAAAGACTAAGAGAGTGCATGAGATATATTACGAGGAGTTCTGGAAGGATATATTAAAGCAGCTTGAGGCATGTGTGAAGCAGGCTGAGGCCATAAACGATAAGTATGAGGGCACGACAGACCGGCGCACGGCAAGGATACTGTCGGAGCTTAATCCGCTGCTTGTGGGTGTTACAAAGCAATGGGAGCCGGAACAGACAGCAGAGTACATACTGCGCGATATGTGCAGGATATTCAGGGATTGACATAGAAAATGCAGATTGATAAAGGAGCAGAATATGGATGTTATAATTTGGGCAATTATCTTAGGAGCTGTTTTTTTACATTAACAAAAAATCAAAGAACGCAGGCAGCAAAAACACGCAGCCAAACAAACCGAGACCGCAGCAGAAGCAGATACAGCAGATATGGAACAGCATGCAGAATACAGTTCAGTCGGGTATGAATGCATTGAACCAGACATATCAGCAGAAACCACAGCCACAGATGCAGCAGAGAGCACAGCAGCCTCAGAGACCACAGATGCAGCAGAGAGTACAGCCACAGCAGAGACCACAGCAGAGCAATCCGGATATAGTGCAGAGGGCCGTGAAAAATAACGCACGCTTTGCGGATGATACGACACAAAAAGAGCTTGAGGCTATGCACGGACATAGCGAGGCGCAGCAGAGGCTGGCGCAGGAGCACTCAAGAAACTGCCAGACACTGCATAATAAAGCGGCAGACGGTGCAAAGATTATAGAGGCTGAGACACAGAGAATGTTTGGCAGTGTTGAGGATCTGATTGCCATGGGATACAGCGGCAATCTGGAGTTTGAGAGAGATTTCCTTGGGGAAGGCTTAGACATGATTAACAACTTTTAAATAATAAGGAAAGAGGCAGAAATGATGGACAGAACACCAAAGCCCGGAGAGCTTTACAGGCACTTTAAGAATAAGCTGTATCAGATAGTTACAGTGGCGACACATTCAGAGACAGGGGAAAAGCTTGTGATTTATCAGGCTTTATATGATGATTTTGGGATATACGCCAGACCACTCGACATGTTTGTAAGCGAGGTGGACCATGAGAAATATCCTGATGTGAAGCAGAAATACAGATTTGAGAAGATCACGCTTAAGGATAAGCCGGAGGATATGTCGGGAAAGAGTATCTCTTCCAACACTAATGAGATTGCAGCTAATGCACCTGAAGCTGTGAGTGTTCAGACACAGGCTTGTTATGATGAGCAGGCACCGGATGCAGATGAAGGCCAGGCACCGGATCCGCGTTTGCTGGAGTTTCTTGATGCGGATACCTTTGAAGAGAAGTACAATATACTTATTTCAATGAGGGATATCATAACCGACCGCCTTATAGATGACATAGCGGTGGTTATGGATGTTGTAGTTCCTGAGGGCCCATTGCAAAAGCGGTATGATGATTTAAAGAATACGATAAAGACCAGGCAGTACTATGAATTTTCCAATCGGCTCAGATAGCTGTTGTGATATTTGCCGGATTCAGTGACATCCTTGCCAAACCAGTCAGGCGCTGTGAATTCATTTGCTGCGTCGACAGAGTCGAATTCAACCTCCACAAGTGTAAGAGGAGCCAGATCACCCTCAAATACATCAAGCTCTGCGGTCAGACCACCGTCAAGAGGTATGAGATAGCGTGTCTTTTCGATGAGACGACCGTCAATCTTTTGGACAAGATGGTCGTAGGCTTCTTTTGTGAGAGGAAGATTGTACTCCTCGCGCACCATAAGACCGGCTCCCTTGTAGGTCATATAATAGCTGTCATTTGAGCGTCTGACTCTGACAACAGGCGAGGTGCACAGATAGCCCTGGGCGATTTTTTTGCTCGCGTAGCTGTCTAAATTGGAAGGAAGCTGTTTAAGTAAGTATTTTCTTTCGATTTCCATGGTATATCCTTTCAGGTTACTGGTAGATTTATAGTTACGGTTTATACTTTTGTTTTACCCTTATATCATTTATATATGATTATAATGACCGGTATTTAAAAATTCAAGGACGAACCGCAGCTTTTTAGTATTATCAAAGAAAAATAAAGGAGAAAAATATGATTAAAGTAGGAATTTTTATGGCAGACGGCTGTGAGGAGATTGAAGGACTTACAGTAGTAGATATAGTTAGAAGAGCAAAGCTTGAGATTGAAACCATATCAATCACGGAAAAAGCCGAGGTGACAAGCTCTCATCAGGTGACATTTAAGACAGATACCACAAAGGCACAGGCTGATTTTGACAGCTACGATGCAATCGTACTGCCGGGAGCATGCCGGGTACATTAAACCTTGGCGCGGATGAGACCGTAGTAAAGACAATTAAGAGATTTGCCGCTGAGGGAAAACTTGTTGCAGCGATATGTGCAGCGCCTAGCGTGCTCGGTGAGAATCATATACTTGAGGGCAAAAAAGCTACCTGTCATCCGGGCTTTGAGGAAAAGCTGCTCGGTGCACAATGGCTTGAGCAGCCTGTAGTTGTGGATGGCAATGTGATTACAAGTCGTGGAATGGGAACAGCTATTGCGTTTGCACTCGAGCTTGTCAGATACTTCACAGACGATGCCACAGTAGAGCATATTCGACAGGGACTGGTATACTAATACAACGTTCAGCAAATAATCAGATTAATCATAAATGAGGGGCAAAATACCTTTTGACCCTCATATCATTAGTATTATAACAAAAGAGGTCACACACCAACCCCATGGTGCGCGGCCTCTTTTTATGCTTGCATTTGAAGCGTACATTTGAAGCCTGCTATTGCAGAGCTTATTTCATCTGCTGCTCCTGCTTCATGATCATCTGCTTGACCATCTCGCCACCGATTGAACCGGCCTGCTTAGAAGTAAGGTCACCGTTGTAGCCCTCTTTTAAAGGAACTCCAAGCTCTGAAGCAACCTCTTCCTTGAAACGCTCATAGCCTCTTTTGCCTCCGGTACAGAAGCCTTTTTACTACTTGATGCTGCCATAATGCAATACCTCCTTTTAAAACGTTATACACAAGCTGTATGTGTATGGAAATATTATGCCGTAAAATGACAAAAATATGTTTTGGTATTGCTGACAATTTATGGAATTATACACAAAAGCAAATTTAATGTAAAAAACACTGGAAATAGTGGATTTGTTGTGTTATAATTATCCAATGACTGGGTTTAGCAGTTTATAAAGCATGCCCACATTACATTTGATGTACATACCATTCATATATATTTTTAAGGAGGATAACGATTGACATGAGTGTACAGGTTGAGAATTTAGAGCATAATATGGCGAAGCTACTATTGAGGTAGCAGCTGAGGAATTAGAGAAAGCATTGGATTCTGCATATCAGAAGCAGAAGAAACAGATTAGTGTACCTGGATTCCGTAAAGGAAAAGTGCCAAGAGCTATGATTGAGAAAATGTATGGAGCAGGTGTGTTCTACGAGGATGCAGCAAACATTCTTATGCAGCAGACATACGCAGGTGCAGTTGACGAGAGCGGTGTTGACATTGTTTCACGCCCAACAGTTGAGGTTACTCAGATTGAGAAGGGACAGCCTTTCATCTACACAGCAGAGGTTGCTGTAAGACCTGAGGTTACTCTTGGCAAGTACATGGGCGTTACAGTTACAAAGATCGACACATCAGTTTCTGATGAAGAGGTTGACGCTGAGCTTGAGAACCAGAGAAACAAAAATGCAAGAACAGTTACAGTTACAGATCGTCCTGTAGCAGAGGGAGATACAGCAGTTATCGACTTTGAGGGATTTGTTGACGGAGTAGCTTTCGAGGGTGGAAAGGGTGAGAATCATCCATTAGAGATCGGTTCACACACATTCATCGATACATTCGAGGATCAGTTAGTAGGAAAGAACACAGGCGATGAGGTTGAGGTCAATGTAACATTCCCTGAGAAGTATCAGGCAGCAGACCTTGCAGGAAAGCCGGCTACATTCAAGGTTAAGATCAACGAGATCAAGGCTAAGGAGCTTCCTGAGCTTGATGATGAGTTTGCACAGGATGCAGCAGGTGTTGATACATTAGCTGAGTACAAAGAGGAAATCAAAAAGAACCTCACAGAGAAGAAAGAGACAGAAGCTAAGAAGACTAAAGAGGATGAGGCTATCCAGAAGATTATCGATAAGTCAAAGATGGATCTTCCTGAGGCAATGATTGAGACACAGTGTGAGACAATGGTTGAGGAGTTCGCTCAGAGAATCGCACAGAGCGGTCTTACAATGGAGCAGTACTTACAGTTCTCAGGCATGACAGTTGACCAGCTTAAGGATCAGGTTCGTCCTGAGGCTACAACACGTATCCAGAGCAGCCTTGTACTTGAGCAGATTGCCAAGGAGGAGAACATCGAGGTTACTGATGCAGATATCGATGCTGAGGTAGAGAAGATGGCTAAGGCATACGGCATGGAGGCTGATAAGCTTAAAGAGTACATGGGAGATGCTGAGAAGGAGTCTATGAAGAAAGACATTGCTATCACAAAGGCCGTAGATCTTATCATGGACAACGTTAAAGAGCGTGCAAAGGCAAAGAAAAAGGCTGATGCAGAAGAGTCTACAGAAGAATAAGATTTTTGAATCAAGATTTGATGGACTGGCTCAGAAGCCTATTTTCTGAGTCGGTCTTTTGAGCTTTTATAAAGGAGGTATTTTATATGAGTTTAGTACCATATGTCATTGAACAGACCAGCAGAGGAGAGCGCAACTACGACATTTACTCCAGATTATTAAAAGATCGTATCATTTTCCTTGGAGAGGAAGTAAATGAGACAACAGCCAGCCTTGTTGTTGCCCAGCTTTTATTCCTTGAGTCTGAGGATCCGAATAAGGATATCCACCTTTACATCAATTCACCGGGTGGAATGGTTACAGCAGGACTTGCTATTTACGATACTATGCAGTACATCAAGTGTGATGTTTCAACAATCTGTATCGGTCTTGCAGCAAGCATGGGAGCTTTCCTTCTTGCAGGCGGTGCAAAGGGCAAGAGATATGCTCTTCCAAATGCAGAGATTATGATTCATCAGCCATCGGGCGGTGCAAAGGGTCAGGCTACTGAGATTCAGATTGCTGCAGAAAATATTTTAAAGACAAAGAAGAGATTAAACGAAATTTTAGCAGCCAATACAGGCAAGCCATACGAGACAATTGCAGCTGATACAGAGCGAGACAACTATATGTCAGCACAGGAAGCCGCAGAGTATGGTCTCATAGACAGTGTAATAACAAACAGATAATCAGAAGTTAGATGAATTTAAGAGGGTACCCCATATGGGATGCCCTCATGCAATAAAAGGAGTTAATAATGGCAGGAAAAAACGACGGAAAGATTCGCTGTTCATTTTGCGGTAAGACACAGGACCAGGTAAATCGTTTGATTTCCGGACCTAATGGAGCTTTTATCTGCGATGAGTGTATAGATATATGTGCCGAGATTCTTGAGGAAGAAGCGTAGAGGGCCATGAGGACAAAAGCAGCGCTAAGGATGATATAAATCTTGTTACTCCGGAGGAGCTTAAGGCGTTTTTGGACGATTATGTAATAGGACAGGACCAGGCAAAGAAGGTGCTTTCGGTTGCTGTTTACAATCACTATAAGAGAGTTCTGGCAGGTGATACATCAGATGTAGAGCTTCAGAAGAGTAATATTCTCATGCTTGGACCTACAGGCTCAGGAAAGACACTTCTTGCGCAGACACTTGCCAGAGTGATAAATGTTCCATTTGCTATCGCTGATGCTACAACACTTACAGAGGCAGGATACGTAGGTGAGGATGTG
>ENA-OQCE01000128-OQCE01000128.1-human-gut-metagenome-genome-assembly--contig:-NODE-128-length-36027-cov-2.368106_pt1 | contig 36027 bp, 38 predicted proteins | sample MGYA00242495_ERZ504572 | MGnify/ENA primary metagenome ERZ504572 (study PRJEB26092, sample SAMD00036228) | human gut metagenome | host: Homo sapiens | study: EMG produced TPA metagenomics assembly of... | reverse complement strand
CTTCTATTCTATCCGTTGAACTACAAGACCTTTTGCATAGATTCTGCATATTGCAGTAGATTGCGAATGCAAAGATAATGTATTCTGTCGATTTTCCGAAAAAAGTTTTGTTAATCCGATTAACTTTACGAAATTTGTCGGTCAGTGATAGAATATAGTAACCCCCAAAAATTAATCTATAGTAATTCGTAAGTTATGGCAAACGACATGATGGTCAAAGAACTGGAGCAAGTGGTAGTCCGCTTCTCCGGAGACTCCGGCGATGGTATGCAGCTCGCCGGCAACATCTTTTCAACAGTTTCGGCTACCGTGGGCAATGATATCAGTACATTCCCCGACTATCCGGCAGATATCCGCGCCCCGCAAGGTTCACTTACCGGTGTTTCCGGTTTCCAAGTACATATCGGTGCTGAGAAAGTCTATACCCCGGGTGACAAATGCGACGTATTGGTAGCAATGAACGCCGCCGCACTGAAAACCCAATATAAGTTTGCTAAATCCACTGCTTGTATCATTATCGATACAGACGCTTTTCAGAAATCAGACCTGGAAAAAGCAGCTTTCAAGACCGATAATCCGATAGAGGAAATGGGTATTAAGCAGGATGTCATCGCCGCCCCTATCTCGAAAATGGTGAAAGACTGCCTTGCCGACACCGGAATGGACAACAAATCCATGCTGAAATGCCGCAACATGTTTGCAGTAGGTCTGGTATGCTGGCTGTTCAACCGCGACCTGAAAATAGCCGAAGATTTCATCCGCGAGAAATTCGCCAAAAAGCCCGAAATTGCCGAGGCAAACATCAAGGTTATACATGCAGGATATGATTACGGACACAACACCCATGCTTCCGTAGCCCACACATATAAGATTGAAAGTAAAACCACCGTTCCCGGCAGATACATGGATATCACGGGTAACAAAGCTACTGCTTACGGTTTCATCGCCGCAGCTGAAAAGGCTGGCCTGAAGCTGTTCCTCGGCTCCTATCCCATTACTCCGGCAACCGATGTACTGCACGAACTCTCTAAGCACAAGTCTCTGGGCGTGATGACCGTGCAGTGTGAAGACGAAATTTCCGGTTGCGCCACTTCTATCGGCGCCGCTTTTGCAGGCGCGCTGGCTGTGACTCCACTTCAGGTCCCGGTGTCTGTCTGAAATCGGAAGCATGAACCTGGCAGTCATTACAGAACTTCCGCTGGTTGTGCTCGACGTGCAACGTGGTGGCCCTTCTACCGGTCTGCCCACCAAGTCAGAGCAGACAGACTTGTTACAAGCATTGTTCGGCCGCAACGGTGAAAGCCCAATGCCCGTCATCGCTGCCTCTTCACCCACAAACTGTTTCGATGCACCTACATGGCAAGCAAGATTGCATTGGAACACATGACTCCGGTCGTATTGCTGACCGACGGCTTTGTTGCCAATGGTTCCGGCGCCTGGAAGCTGCCCAAACTGGCAGACTATCCCGCCATCACTCCTCCCTATGTGACTCCCGAAATGAAGGACAACTATACTCCGTACAAACGCAATCCTGAAACGGGTGTCCGCTACTGGGCCATCCCTGGACAAGAAGGCTATATGCACATCCTCGGAGGTCTGGAGAAAGACAGCAATACCGGTGCCATCTCCACCGATCCCGAAAACCATAACTTGATGTGCCACCTACGTGCCGAGAAGGTGGCCAAAATCCCCGTACCTGATGTAGAAGTGCAAGGCTGTGCAGACGATGCCGATTTGCTGATTGTCGGTTTCGGCGGTACATACGGCCACTTGTATTCGGCCATGGAAGAGATGAACAAGGCAGGCAAGAAGGTTGCCCTCGCCCACTTCACTTATCTAAACCCACTCCCCAAGAACACGGAGGCTGTTCTGAAGAAGTACAAGAAGGTGGTAGTTGCCGAACAAAACCTCGGACAATTTGCCGGTTATCTACGTATGAAGATAGACAACTTCACCCCGTACCAGTCAACGAAGTCAAAGGACAGCCGTTCGTCGTTGCCGAGCTGGTGGCAGCGTTCAATAAATTAATTGACAATTGACTGTTGACTATTGATAATAACCATGCGTAATATGCGGATTATCAATGACCAACCACCAATTATCAACTATCAATTATCAACTATCAATTAAAAAGATTATGTGACGAATATACAGCAAAAGACTATAAAAAAGGACAACCTCGTTGGTGTCCGGGTTGTGGTGACCACTTCTTTCTGCCTCACTGCACAAAGCAATGGCAGAAATCGGCAAAGCTCCTTGGGAGAATGCCGTCATCTCAGGTATCGGCTGCTCCAGCCGTCTGCCCTATTACATGAATACGTATGCGATGCAGACCATCCACGGACGTGCTGCTGCCATCTCTACAGGTGCCAAGGTTGCAATCCCAACCTGACGGTATGGCAAATCTCCGGCGACGGTGACGGTCTAGCCATCGGCGGTAATCACTTCATCCACGCCATACGCCGTAACATCGACCTGAACATGATTCTGCTGAACAACCGCATCTACGGTCTGACCAAAGGTCAATATTCTCCGACCTCTCCGCGTGGTTTCGTCAGCAAGTCGTCTCCCTATGGTACGGTAGAAGATCCATTCCACCCGGCAGAGCTTTGTTTCGGTGCCCGTGGCCATTTCTTTGCCCGCGCGGTAGCTACCGATGCTCCGGGGACAGTGGAAATATTGAAGGCAGCCATGGCTCACAAGGGGGCTTCCGTTTGCGAGATTCTGCAAAACTGCGTTATCTTCAATAACGGTACGCATGACTCCGTAGCCAAAAAGGAAGACCGCGCCAAGAATGCCATCTACCTGAAACATGGCGAACCGATGTTCTTCGGCGAGAACAACGAATACGGCTGATGCAGGAAGGCTTTGGTCTGAAAGTCGTGAAACTCGGTGAGAACGGCATTACAGAGAAGGATATCCTCATCCACGATGCCCACTGCATGGACAACACCCTGCAACTAAAGCTTGCCCTAATGGAAGGTCCCGACTTCCCGATTGCACTCGGTGTTATCCGCGATGTGGAAGCTCCTACTTACGACGATGCCGTTCATGAACAAATCGAAGAGGTGTCTGCCAAGAAGAAGTATCACAACTTCGAGGAGTTATTGATGACGAACGATACGTGGGAAGTAAAATAAACCACTAAGATTTTTGCATAAGTTGCTTCCACACTTCCACTCATCTGCGAAATTTCTTATCCAACGGCATTTCAGATGCTGTGGAAGCAACTCAAAAGTATGGAAGCGCATTTTGCTTCCACACTTTTGAGTTGCAATATTAATAGCTTGTATCATTTCTTATTAATATTATGTTTGCACGAAACAAATAAGGTGCAAACATGATATTAATTTCCCAAAAGTAAGAGTACCTCCCTACCTATCCTTTCTCTCACAAACCGCAGGCTGATGGTTCCTTCGTTCGAGTAATCCTTCCCAGATAAAGGTCAAAAGCACTCCCACCCTGAAAAGAAAATGCAACCACTGCAACTGCACCAGATTTTATTACAGCGATAGAACATACCTCCGACGAACAAGGCTACCAATAAGGGCCGACAACAAGACTTCAAGGGAAGAGAGGGAAATTGTGGAATACCTACTGTGGATTTTTTCCACATCTCCACACCACAAACACCCGAACTTCCCTTTTCCCAATTAAAAATAAACGATTGATTATCAACATTATTCATCCTTGAAAGGATAGCTTGCCTTTCGTTTGGCATATCTCTTGCTAAAATATCCGCCGAAAGGACGTAATATTTATAATAAGATAAATCAATTATTTTTCAGTAGTATGAAAATCAGGATGAGAAAACGGTGTGACATTCCACATTCAGTGTCGCACTTCCAAAAAAGTTTGATTATTGCAAGTTGGTTATTAGCATTTCTTTTCACCGGAACAGCCTTCGCACAAGAAAACCGAACCATTAAAGGCATTGTGAGAGATGTAACAGGAGAACCGCTTATCGGTGCCAGCGTCATACAGAAAGGTACCAACAACGGCGTCATTACCGATGTGGACGGCAACTTCACACTGACCGTTCCTGCAGATGCAACACTCTCTATCGCTTACATGGGCTATGCCACCCGGGAGATAAACCTGGCAAAACGAAAAAAAGCAAGGCGACCTGAAGATTACACTCAGCGAAGATACCCAGCAACTGAAAGAAGTCGTAGTAACGGCAATGGGTATCAAAAAAGATACGAAACGTGTCGGTTATGCCATCAGTACCATCAGTGCAGACGAATTGGTAAAGGCAGGAGCACCCAATTTTGCCTCTGCCATGTACGGTAAAGCACCGGGAGTCCGCATTACACAAACACAGGGCGGTTCTGCCGGAGCTGTCTCCATCAACGTACGCGGCCTGACCTCTATCACTGGAAATAACCAGCCACTCATCATTCTGGACGGGGTACCCATCCGCAACGGCGGCACGGGCAAAAGCACGGACTTCGCTGAATTTGGCAACGACGGACAAATCCGTTCCAATGGTCTGGTAGACATCAACCCAGAGGACATCGAGAGCCTCAGTATTCTGAAAGGAGCTTCCGCCACAGCTCTCTACGGCTCGGAGGCTGCAAACGGTGCGGTAGTCATCACCAGCAAACGCGCCAAAAGTGGCAAGCTGACGGTGGACTTCAATGCCCAAGTCATGGCAAACTTACCGGCTTATCTGCCAAAAGTACAGACCGTATACGGGCCGGGAACCTACAACACCGCATACAGCATTATGAGAAACAGACGGGAGGCTTCTATCAGAGAACCCTAAACGGACAAAGCTACAAAAGCCTCCGTTCCACCACCTTGTCCTTCGGCCCGAAATACGACGGTAGCGAGGTACTTTACTGGGACGGGAAGATGCGCCCCTACCAGGCACTGACCGACAACCCGTGGAAAGAGTTGTTTCGCACCGGCTGGACCCAGACTTACAATCTCGCCATCTCACAAGGGACGGAAACCACCAGCAACCGCTTCTCCTACACATTCATGGACGAGATTCCCAATGCCTTGACCGGAAGCTTCACCAAACACAACTTCAAGCTGACCGGTTCGTATCAACTGGCGAAACCGCTGAAACTGGAATACTCCCTTAACTACATCGTACAGAATGTAGAAGACCGTCCGCAAACCTCGCTCAACCTATACAGCGGTTTCGGCAACATGTTCTCCACCTTCCTGGACATTCCCTATCTGAAACAAAGCTACGTCACCAGTCTGGGATACCGTAATACCTTTGTCGGAGGAAACGCCACGCTGACTCCTGAGGAATCATGGGCCTACGACCCCAGTTACGCCACCGGAGTGAACAACATGCTGTGGAATATGTACCATCACCATAGCGACGAGACAGAGAATCGGCTCATCGGTATGATTCGCCCCACCTGGCAGATAACCAACTGGCTGAGTCTGCGCGCCCAGGTTTCAACTGATATCACAGATGTGAAGCAAACACTGAAATATGAAAGCGAACAACCCAATTCCCTATACGACCCCAACGGTAGCTTCCAGTCCATCAACCGCCGTTACGACATTGTCTATGGAGATGTTATGTTGAACTTCAACTATAATATCAACCGCTTCGACATTGCCGCCACCGTAGGCTGGACCGGACGCTACGAAAATATGAACAATATGAGGGTCTCCACCAATGGCGGGCTTGTCACGGAAAACTGGTTCGACCTCAATGCCAGCCGCTACACGCCAAGCAGTACCCTGCAACGTATGGAACTACTGAAAACCGGCTATATGGGTACACTGAGCCTGGGATGGGACAACTATCTATTCCTTGAACTGACCGGACGCCAGGAACGCTCGTCTACCCTAAAAGACCAGAGCTTTTTCTATCCTTCCGCTAATCTGAGTTTCCTCTTCACCCAAGCCTTCCACATGCCGTCATGGTGGAACTATGGAAAACTGCGCCTCTCATACGGTATCGTAGGAAATGCTCCTGAAACCTATACCGCCAATATCGTCTACGAGCAAGGTTCAGACAACGGATTCACCTGGAACACCATTCCCTCTTCATGGGGGAATGCAGATATCCGTCCGGAAAAGAAGTACGAATACGAGATAGGTCTGGAAAGCAAGTTTTTAAACAACCGGTTGGGTATAGATATATCCTACTACAACAACCGTGTAAAGGACCAGATACTCTCCACGCCGCAACCTTCCACATCAGGCGTAAAGAATGTGTTGATGAATGTGGGCGAGGTAGCCAACCACGGCTGGGATATATCAATCAGTGCCACTCCCATACTGACCAGAGATTTCCGCTGGGACCTGACAGCCAACTATGGTGTATATAAGAACAAAGTAGTGAAACTGGCCGATGGAGTGCCCTATCTGGAAATACTCAACTCCGGAGGCAGTGGAATAAAAATACAAGCTGTGGAAGGCCAGCCAATGGGTGACATCTATGCACAGGTTCCCCAGGTGAACGAAAACGGTGAGTACCTCGTTTCCGATAAAGGTCTTTACCTCAACCAAACCGAATTGCAGAAAGTCGGCAACATCAATCCGGCAGGCGTAGGAGGTCTATTCAACTCTTTCTCCTACAAGAATGTATTCCTCGATTTCAGTATCGACTTCCGCATCGGAGGAGATGTCATCAACGAAATGAACCAATATGCCACCGCAGTGGGTCTGACACCCGAATCCCTGAAGTACCGTGATACGGAACACGGCGGACTGTCCTATTACTATCCGGGCGACAACAATTCCAGCGGAATTCCGGTACAAGTAGACCCTTCCACGAGTGCCGGCCCCAACGGAGAGATAATCTACCACGACGGCATCATCCTTCCGGGTGTAGTGGCCTCCACTGGCGAAAGAAACACACGTATCATTCCGGCAGGCTATTACTACAACACCACCTATAATTGGGGAACGGAGGCCGAACAGCTGACATACCGCCATTCGGTATTCGACAATTCTTATGTCAAACTGCGTGAATTGACCATCGGCTACCAGTTTCCCGAAAAGATGATTTCCAAACTGGGACTGGGCCGGCTGAGTGTGTCGGTCTTCGGACGTAACCTCTTCTATTTCTACAAAGCACTGAAAAACTACGATGCGGAGTCGTCCGTCGGAACATCCTGGGCCAACCAGGCTACCGTGGGAAGTTCTACCACAGCTACCCGCAGTTTCGGTGTTTCACTTCGTGCAAGTTTCTGACAAAACAACCATCCAAAAAACAAAAAAGAGTATGAAAAAGACAAAGATATTATCTCTTGTTTCATTGGGAGCATTCCTCCTGACAACATTAGGCTGTACGGATTATGACTTCGACAGCAAATACGAAGACCCCTCCAAAGTAACCCAAGTCACCATCAGTAATCTGATGGTAGGAGTCTTCCAAAAAGTAAAGGACTATGATGTTTACGAATACAACCGGTTCTTCGGATTCGATTCACAGTTTACAGGCAAGTATGCACAAACCTTCGGCTACTCCAACACTACAGATATGTATACCCCCGGCTATATACCCGCCATTGACGGACAGTGGGACAATGTGTATTCGGCACTGGCCCAGTTCCGCAAGCTGGAATCTCTCTACAAAGAAGAAAGCGCGGCAGAGCAAGCACAGGATGAGGCATTCTATCTTGCCGCCAAAGTACAGCTGTACGATTTTTTCGCCGCCACAGTGGACATTTTCGGGGATATGCCTTTTTCGGAAGCTTGCACACTACCGCTTACCAACGATGTAGGTAAATCGTATGCTCACTATGACAAGGCCGAGAATATATATAAAACCATTCTTGACGAGCTCAAAGAAATTGCTCCGCGATTCCGCTCCATCCCCACACCGAGGAACTTCAATACACAAGACTTTATCAACAACGGGGACATGGACAAATGGGAACGTTATGCAAACTCCTTGCGACTGCGCCTTGCCATGCGCGTAGCCGCGCAAGGAGACTTGCAGACGGAAGCCGTACCGCCATCAAGGAAATCCTGGAAAATCCGTCGGCCTATCCGTTGATAGAGGAACAAGAAAACAACATCCTCATTGTCAACCAGAAGTCTGGGCAACTGAACTTCACTGCAGGCCACGGACTGGGTGACTGGGTAACCAACCGACTCGCTTCGGGCGCCATCATCGACCGCATGCTGGGCCATGGCAACTACGATATGACCTGCAATGACCCACTGAGCGGCGTTTATGTGAAAGGAGAAGACGACCCGCGCATCCTACTCAACTTCAATCCCGTGAAGATTACCAACAGAACACCGGTCAATTGGACGAACACCGTTATCTGGGCACAGACCTTACCGTGGCAGATGAGCTGACGGAATATTACAACTCGCAGGCACAAGACGAAGTCAATACCAGCAACACCGGTTTCTCACAAATCACGCAGAAAGGTTTCTTTTGGGAAAACGACAAATTCGACATGCTGATAATGGCCTCACCCGAAATCCATTTCCTGAAAGCGGAAGCCTATGAAATGGGGTATGGAGTGGCAAAGAATGAAGCAAAAGCGGAAGAAGAGTTCAAAAAGGCTGTCAGCCAGTCCATCACGCTTTACTACTATTACGACTCGGTAAGTACGGGTGAAAACGCACGCCGGTATAATGCCCCCACTGCCGAAGAAACAGCCTCTTTCGCTGCTGCCAAATGGAACAGCACGGAATATGCAGACAAGCTGGATGCTATCATTACCCAAAAGTGGCTGCATTTCGGTTTCCTGGCCAGTCGCGAGGCATGGAGTGACATCCGACGTACCGGCTATCCGTCCGGCCTGGTCTTCCCCGAAGTAGCCGGTACCATCACAAATGTGCCGAACCGCTGGAGATACCCGAATACGGAAGTCAACTACAATCCCTACTATAAAGAGGTGTCGGCCGAAGACACTTACTACCACAAACTGTTCTGGGCAAAATAAGGACTTTGTTTGCAAACCCATTTTGCCCGAAGAGTATATCATACTCACCACAGAATAACACAGATTAACACAGATTGCCTTAGGAGTTCTGATAATAAAGAGTTTTTAGCAGTGTTAATCCGTGCTATCCTGTGGTGAGTATGTATTTGCCCCCTCTGTTTCTTTTATTCCGAACAGTATCCCTCCTTTTTTAGAAATCTTAAGGATTTCCCGGTAGGGAGATTGCGGGAAACCACTGTCTTTAATAAACGACGGACAAACATCGCTTCCGCAAAAACTGAACTATAACATAACGGACTAAATGAAAAAATATCCAAATGACTTGATTGGCGACATCATGAAAGCTTCGGCAAATATGCCGACCGACCAGCATTCGTCATCGAAGACACGGCCTGCACTTATGGAGAGCTGGCAACTTGCGTACAGAAAATATCCTCCCTATTCAAGGACAGAGAAGACAAAATTATCGGCATCGTCGCAGAAAACAGACTGGAAACATACGCATCCATACTATCTGCACTGATTTGCGGAAAGACATACGTCATCCTCCATCCTTCCTACCCCAAACATAGGAACGACAGAATTGCCGACTCGGCAGGCATTCGCCTCGTGCTGCATACCGAGAATATCCATATCTTGAACCTCGACACCCGGAATCTGGAACTGATATGTACCTCCGAAATAGAGCAGGCAGAGAACTCCGCCACGTTCCATGCCGCAGAAGACATCCTCCATACGGCAGAAGAGGAAAATGCCTACATCATCTTTACCTCTGGAAGCACGGGCGAACCCAAAGGAGTACCCATCTCCCGCCGTAACCTAAATGCTTTCTATACCGCCTACCACCGCCTCGACTGGCAACTGGACGAAAACGACCGGATGCTGCAGATGTTCGAACTCACTTTCGACGTTTCCATCGTATCCTTTCTATATCCGCTGACGCTGGGTGCTTGCATATACACCGTTTCTCCGGAAGGCGTGAAATACATCAACGTAATTGAAACTCTGGAAAAATACGACCTGACCTTCGCTGCCGTGGCCCCTTCACTGCTCCAGCTGCTACGTCCCTATTTTCCGGAGATACACCTCCCCGCACTTAGATATCTAGTGGTTACTGCCGAGGCTTCTGACGCGGAGCTGTTGGATGCTTTCAGAAAATGTGTCCCCAATGCCTCTTTCATAAACCTATACGGACCGACAGAGGGAACCATCTACTGCACTGCCTACCGGATACCCGTCACCTCCTGCAAGCATCACAACGGCATGACCGCTATCGGAAGGCCTTTCGAAGGCATCGATGCCTAATTATGGATAACGACGGTCGCCCGCTGCTACCGGAGAAACCGGCGAACTATGGATTAGCGGCAATCAAGTGATGGTGGATACTGGAATGCTCCCGAAAAAAACGGGGAATGCCTCGTAGAGACCGCCAATGGAAAAGTATACTACAAGACGGGAGACCTCTGCCGGATGGATGCCGACGGTGACATCATCTATTGCGGACGAAAAGACTCACAGATAAAGATACAAGGATTTCGCATCGAGCTGAGCGAGATTGAACATGTGGCAAAAAACTTTTTCAACGGTGAATGCCGTGTAGTCGTCATTCCCAAATACGACAACGGCAATCAGTGCGAACTACATCTCGTCGTAGAGAAGAAACAGCTCGACAAACAGCAGATGGAGGAATATCTGTATAGCAGGCTTCCCTACTACATGATTCCCAAGCATATGCATTGCCTGGAACAGTTTCCGCTGAACACCAGTAGCAAAACAGACAGAAAGAAAATACAAGAACTAATTTAAACTTGACAATGGATACACAGACTATTTTGAATGAAATGAGCCTCATCTTTCGGGAGGTACTGAAAAGAGAGAACATTGTACTTGACAATGAGACCACCGCCCAGGATGTGGAAGGATGGGATTCACTGACCAACATGCAACTGATAAACAAGATAGAGAAGAAATTCAATGTACGCTTCACCTTCAGAGATATTGTAAAACTCAAAAACGTGGGAGACATCTGCCATGCCATTTTAACCAAAACCAACTAGGAAATGTCATTCATATCCCTGAACTTCGTCGTACTGTTTGCGTGTACTTTCATTCTATACCATACGCTTCCTTCACGATTCAGAAAAGCGACCTTACTGACAGCCAGCTGCCTCTTCATAGGCTTCTACCACCTCACTTTTCTGATAACGGCCCTCATCCTCACGCTTACCACCTTCTACCTTGGCAAATGGATAGGACAGACCAAGCGGGAAAGCAGCATGAAGGGAATTTATTTTTCAGGTGTGTGTTTTCTGGTCGTGAGCTGGTTGCATTCCGGTATGCCGACCGGCTTACAGACTGCCACATCCTTTTTCCGCTGGGAATCTCTTTCTATACTTTCCAGGCCATTTCGTACCTGACAGAAATCTATTGGCAAGAAGAAGAACCGGAAAAGAGCCTGCCCGACTTCATGATATACATGCTCTTCTTCATGAAGTTCCTTTCCGGTCCCATAGAAAGGGCAGGTGACATGCTCCCCCAACTGAAGTCCTGCAAAGCTACGGACTATGCATCCATGGTCTACGGAATGAGACTGATTGTCGTGGGACTGATAAAGAAACTGATACTGGCCGACTCCATCGCCCCATACATAGACGGTGTCTTCGGGTCGGTATACACAGCCTCAGGCGTGCAATTGCTGATGGCATGCCTCCTATATCCGATAGAGCTGTATGCCGACTTCTCCGGATATACCGACATCGCATTGGGAGGAGCGCGCATGCTGGGATTCAAGCTCAGCCCAAACTTCAACCGGCCGTTCATTGCACAGACCACTGCCGACTTCTGGCGCCGATGGCACATGTCGCTTTCATTCTGGGTACGCGACTATCTGTACCTCCCGTTGTCCTCGAGCCTGCGTGGATGGGGACAATGGGGCGTATTTCTAAGTCTGGCGCTGACCTTCACGGGACTGGGTATCTGGCATGGTGCCGGATGGAACTTCGCTGTCTACGGACTAATTCAAGGTGTCATCATCTTCTACGAGATGAAGACCACGACATTTCACCGCAGACTGAAAGCCCAATTGGGAAGCCGCTTATATGCCACATTATCCGTCGTAAGGACCTACCTACTTTTTGCCGTATCTCTGATATTCTTCCGGGCAAGTTCCATGGCCGAAGCGTTCCACTACATCAGCCACCTCTCCTTCGGCGTACATTACAGTTGGAAGGAAATGAACATCGGAATGCCGGACCACAACAGCATTGTGGCAGGAAGCGCACTCGTACTGATATTGGTTTACGAATATTTCATGTCCAAGCATGATTTGCTGGAAGCCCTCGGACGACAGCCGACAGCCGTAAGATGGAGTATCTATTATCTGCTCGCCATAATACTTTTCACACTGGGACAGTTCAACTCGGACAGCTTCATATATTTACAATTTTGACAATAAAGACACATGATGAAGAAAAACAGCGAACGGAACGCAGCCATACGTTTCATGAAAAAGCTCTTTATCCTTTTTATCCCTTTTATAGCCCTACTGGCAGTCTATTTCCTGGACGACCCTTTCATGGTCCTGAAGAACTATGAACGATACGACCAAACCCCGGTTGTACTAAACGAAGTACGTGGGGTGGCAGATGTATCTGAACAACCGGGATACCATCCCCATCGACTCCTATATCATGGGAAACTCCTGCACTATGGCTTATCAATGCATGAATGGGAGAAATACCTCCACGGCGGAAGGGCCGTACGGCTATTCGGAAATGCCGAAAGCCTCGCCGCCGTCTGCCTGAAGCTGAAGGCACTGGACAAGGCAGGTGCAACAATCAAGAACCTGCTGCTGATTATCGACAAGGAATCATTGCACAACGACCGCTGCCTGACCGGACATTCCAACATTCTGCCGCCCGCCATATCGGGAATAAGCAACTTCAAGTTTCAGAAGGAATTCTGCCAAGCCTTCTTCTACCCGAACTTTCTCTTCCCCTATCTGGACTACAAGCTGTTCCATACCTATCGCCCTTACATGAAAGGATTATAAACCCCTATGGCTCCACCCGAAACCCGGTAACCAATGATGTGCTGAATCCCAGAGAGAAAATGATAAAGGAAGAGGGAGATAAGTACTGGGAAAACCGGAAAGGAGAATTCACCAAAGAGAAAATGAAGAATTATAGAGACGGGAAATACCGGGAAGCCCCCCAAGTGCTCAGGGAAAAGCAAATCAGCTTGTTGCAGGAAATAAAGTGGATTTGCCGGAAGCATAATACCGATGTGAAAATCATTATCAGTCCCGACTACCTGCAGGTCAACATAAACCCTGCCGACGTAAAGACGCTAAAGCGCTTCTTCGGAAAACGGAATGTGTTTGATTTCACCGGTATCAACGAATACACGAAAGACATCCACAATTATTATGAACCGGGGCATTATAGGCCCGCACTTGGGAAAAGCTGATGGAAAAGATATATGAACCTTATATCTTGTCACCGAACGCCAAATCTCCGGCATCTCCCAGCCCGGGAACGATATAGGAATGCTCGTTCATCTCCGGGTCGATTGCTGCACACCACAAGGTCACTTCATCTCCAGGGAACAGCTTTTCCAGATGCTCTACGCCCTGCTGGCTGGCTATGACACAAGCTATCTGCAACTTGGCCGGCATCCCCTTGGTGACGAAGCCTTCCAGGCCAATTCCATACTTCTCCCGTGGCAAGCATCGGGTCTACAATCAATAATGTCTTCTTGGACAAATCCGGAGTAGCGATGTATTCGATGTGTACATCCACCGTACGGCATTCCTTATCCTTATAATAACGGTAAGCGGAAACAAAAGCGTTCCCGGCATGGTCGAACATATTCAAGAATCCAGTATGCAAAGGCAATCCGGCACGGAAAACAGTGGCAATCACCACCTCGTCATCGGGTGTGCTGACCGACGCCACCCCCAAGGGAGTCTGTACCTGCTTGACAGAATACGTCAGTTCCTTACTCATTTCATACGCCATTATCTCTCCAATGCGTTCAATATTACGGCGGAAACGCATACGGTCGCCCTGGACTGCTACATCACGAATTTCCGCCACGTATTGGTTCAAGACAGAATTTGTCTCGGCAAAGTTGATAACCTTCATAACTATAAATGTGCTAATGTGCAAATATGCTAATGTGCAAATGTGGTGTACGTAATGCCGCATGGCAATTAGCACATTGGCATATCAGCACATTAGCACATTAAAATCTGCTGCAAAGTAAACGAATTTCACTCAATTTGCAACATTCAGTTAGCAGATATTGTTATGGTTTTATAAAAGATTTCCTATTAGAGAAAAATTTCTCTAATAGAGCTTTTCTTTAAAAAGAAAGTATTACTTTTGTAGGCGAAAAACAAGGGACCTGCTGAAAAGCAGGAAAAAAAAGAGCTTTTCTACACCCGTTTTCCCTTGTAAATCAAAGGTAAAAAGAGATTAAGGAAAGAGATTATAAACCAAATACCAACATTTTAAATCATTAAAAGAAATGGCAAATTTAGATTTAAGCAAGTACGGTATCAAAGACGTGAAGGAAATCATCCACAACCCGTCTTACGATGTACTGTTCGCAGAAGAAACCAAACCAGGTTTGGAAGGTTTTGAAAAAGGTCAGGTAACTGAACTGGGTGCTGTAAATGTAATGACAGGTATCTATACCGGTCGTTCTCCTAAAGATAAATTCTTCGTAATGAATGAAGCCAGCAAAGATTCTGTATGGTGGACTTCTGAAGAATACAAAAACGACAACAAACCTTGCTCTGAAGAAGCTTGGGCTGACTTGAAAGCTAAAGCTGTTAAGCAGCTGAGCGGCAAGCGTCTGTTTGTTGTTGATACCTTCTGTGGTGCCAACCCCGCTACTCGTATGAAAGTACGTTTCATCATGGAAGTGGCATGGCAGGCTCACTTCGTAACTAACATGTTCATCCGCCCGACTGCTGAAGAACTGGCTAACTACGGAGAACCCGATTTCGTATCATTCAACGCTTCTAAGGCAAAAGTTGACAACTACAAGGAACTGGGTCTGAACTCTGAAACAGCTACTGTATTCAACTTGAAGACCAACGAACAGGTTATCTTGAACACTTGGTACGGCGGTGAAATGAAGAAGGGTATGTTCTCTATCATGAACTACAAGAACCCGTTGCGTGGTATCGCTTCTATGCACTGCTCTGCCAACACTAATATGGAAGGCACTGACTCTGCTATCTTCTTCGGTCTGTCCGGTACTGGTAAGACTACCTTGTCAACTGACCCGAAACGTCTGTTGATCGGTGACGACGAACACGGATGGGATGACGAAGGTGTATTTAACTACGAAGGTGGTTGCTACGCTAAGGTTATCAACTTGGATAAAGAAAGCGAACCCGATATCTACGCTGCCATCAAGCGTGACGCTCTGTTGGAGAACGTTACAGTTGCTGCTGACGGCAAGATTGACTTCGCTGACAAGAGCGTAACAGAAAACACTCGTGTTTCTTATCCTATCTACCACATCAATAACATTGTTAAACCGGTTTCTAAGGGTCCTCACGCTCACCAGGTAATTTTCTTGTCTGCTGACGCATTTGGTGTATTGCCTCCGGTATCTATCCTGAACCCTGAACAAGCTCAGTACTACTTCTTGTCTGGCTTTACTGCTAAGTTGGCTGGTACAGAACGTGGTATCACTGAACCGACTCCGACATTCTCTGCTTGCTTCGGTGCTGCTTTCTTGAGCTTGCATCCTACTAAATATGCAGAAGAATTGGTTAAGAAGATGAACAAGGTTGGTGCTAAGGCATACTTGGTTAACACTGGTTGGAACGGTAGCGGCAAACGTATCTCTATCAAAGATACTCGTGGTATCATCGACGCTATCCTCGACGGTTCTATCGACAAGGCTCCGACGAAGGTTATTCCTTTCTTCGACTTCGTGGTTCCTACTGAATTGCCTAACGTAGATCCGAAGATTCTTGATCCTCGCGATACTTACGAATGCGCTTGCCAATGGGAAGAAAAAGCAAAAGACCTGGCTGGCCGCTTCATCAAGAACTTCGCTAAGTTCACTGGCAACGAAGCTGGTAAGGCTCTGGTTGCTGCTGGTCCGAAGCTCTAATCTGACAATAAAGTTAGAAACATATGAAAAAGGTATCTCCTCCGGGAGATGCCTTTTTTCTTTTTTAATATCTCTATCTCATTGATAATCCGAAAGTTTTAGTAGTTTTGCAGAAACCATTATTCAAATAAAGCAATATGAAAAGTATCAGATTGATGTTGGCAGGCGCAAGTTTGTTGCTGTTCTGCAGTTGCGGTGCCCAAGTCCAGAAAGAGACCCAAGTTGCCAATGCAAATGAAAGCAAAGAGAATGCGGTGATTGAAACCATCATGTCACGCCGCAGTATCCGCCAGTACAAACCGCAAGCCGTGAATCGCGACACCATGCAGATTATCCTGGATTGCGGTATCAATGCACCCAACGGACAGAACAAGCAATCGTGGGAAGTGCGTGTAGTGGATAACCCGGATTTCATCAACGGCATTACGGAAATCTACAAGAAGGAAAATCCCAAAGCCGCCGAAGACCCGAAATTCAAGAACATGTTTCGCAACGCTTCTACAGTAGTATTTATTGCCAATGACCCGTCTTATGACCTTTCGCAGATTGACTGCGGACTGCTGGGTGAGAATATGATTCTATCAGCCTGGTCCATGGGAATCGGTTCTTGCTGCTTGGGCGGTCCCACGCGCTTCATGACCTCTACTCCGGCTGCTGCCGAATACCTGAAGAAACTGGATATTCCGGAAGGCTATCAGCTACTTTACTGTATCGCTTTCGGCTATCCGGATGAAACGCCCGCTGCCAAACCCCGTAATGCGGCAAAGGTAAAATTCATCGATTGACTTTCGTTTGAATGACGACAATAAACAAGGAGTGCCTCACCTTTCGGCGGGGCACTCCTTTCATATATAACAACTAAAACTCTTCTGTTTATCAGTTCTTGTTTGCGCGTTTACGCTCAAGCTCATCGAGGATAACCTTACGCATACGCATTGATTTAGGAGTAACTTCCACGTATTCGTCTTCCTTGATGTACTCCAGTGCCTCCTCAAGAGAGAACTGTACGGGAGGAATCAGACGTGCCTTATCATCCGAACCACTGGCACGCATATTGGTAAGCTTCTTGGACTTCGTTACATTAATCACCAAGTCGTTGTCATGGGAATGCTCGCCCACTACCTGGCCTGCATAAACCTCTTCCTGCGGGAAAATGAAGAATTTACCGCGGTCTTGCAACCTGTCAATGGCATAGGCAAAAGCCGTACCGGACTCCATGGCAATCATAGAACCGTTGGTACGCCGTTCAATCTCACCCTTATACGGTTGATATTCCTTAAAACGGTGCGCCATGATGGCCTCTCCGGCGGAAGCGGTCAACACGTTGGTACGCAGACCGATGATACCGCGCGACGGCATGTCGAACTCAAGATTTACACGTTCGCCGGCACTTTCCATCTTTACCATTTCACCTTTACGACGGGTCACCATATCAATCATCTTGCTGGCATATTCTTCGGGAACATTGATGGTCAGCTCTTCGATAGGTTCGCATTTCACGCCGTCAATCTCCTTGAAGATTACCTGCGGTTGCCCTACCTGCAACTCATACCCTTCACGACGCATGGTCTCAATCAGTACGGAAAGATGAAGCACGCCACGGCCGGAAACAATCCACTTGCCGTCTTCCTCGCTCTTGCGCACACGAAGAGCAAGATTCTTATCCAACTCCTTCATCAAACGGTCGTGGATGTGGCGGGAAGTAACAAACTTACCTTCCTTACCGAAGAACGGAGAGTCGTTGATGGTGAAGAGCATACTCATCGTAGGCTCGTCAATGGCAATGGGCGGCAACGCTCCGGATTTTCGTAATCGCAGACCGTATCTCCGATTTCAAATCCTTCGATACCTACCAATGCACAGATGTCACCGGAAGACACTTCCTGCACCTTTACACGGCCCATACCTTCGAATGTATGCAGTTCCTTGATTTTTGATTTCACGATACTCCCGTCACGCTTTGCCAAAGACACGTTCATGCCTTCTTTCAATGTGCCACGGTGCACGCGGCCCACAGCAATACGCCCGGTATACGAAGAATAATCCAGCGAAGTAACCAGCATTTGCGGTGTACCTTCCAACTGTTCGGGGGCAGGAATATTCTCCAAGATACAGTCCAGAAGCGGATAAATGTTATCAGTCGGCTGCTGCCAGTCGGTACTCATCCAATTATTCTTGGCAGAACCGTAGATAACGGGGAAATCCAGCTGGTCCTCGGTTGCATTCAAGCTGAACATCAAGTCGAACACCATCTCGTACACTTCTTCGGGACGGCAATTTGGCTTATCCACCTTATTCACAACAACAATAGGTTTCAGACCAATCTGCAGAGCTTTCTGCAATACAAACCGTGTCTGCGGCATAGGACCTTCGAAAGCATCCACAAGCAGAATGCATCCATCCGCCATATTCAATACACGTTCCACTTCACCTCCGAAGTCACTGTGTCCCGGAGTATCAATAATGTTAATCTTGGTGTCTTTGTAGTTGATAGAAACGTTCTTTGAGAGAATCGTTATACCTCGTTCACGCTCCAGGTCATTGTTATCCAACATTAATTCACCTGTGCTCTGGTTGCTGCGGAAAAGGTTTCCGGCCAAAAGCATCTTGTCAACGAGCGTCGTTTTCCCATGGTCCACATGGGCAATAATTGCAATGTTTCTAATCTTTTGCATATAATACCTATTATTTTCAGGCGACAAAGTTAGTGATTTTGGATTAGATATGCAGTATAGATATGATTTTTTTGCTGAATATCATTGTGATATAAAAGTTTATCCCTATCTTTGCAGCCCCGAAAGGGAATATTTATAATAACTTTTAATTAAACATTATGTATTTAGACGCTGCTAAAAAGCAAGAAATCTTCGGCAAATACGGAAAGTCTAACACTGATACTGGCTCAGCTGAGGCTCAGATAGCTTTGTTTTCCTACCGTATTGCTCGTCTGACTGAGCACCTTAAGCTCAACAGAAAGGATTATAGTACAGAAAGAGCTTTGACTATGTTGGTAGGTAAACGCCGTGCGTTGCTGACTTATCTGAAGGACCGCGACATCACCAGATATCGTGCTATCGTCAAAGAACTCGGCTTGCGTAAGTAATCTACTTGCGGCAAAACCATCAAAAAAGGAAGTTTTCCAAAAGGAAACTTCCTTTTTGTTTATAATCCGATTTATACCTAATTTTGTATCCATGAAAAGAAAAGTATCAGCAGCAAATCTTTCGATAGCAATCACTTTTCTATTGATACTGCTATCATTCGGCTTTGGTTATCACAGCTATTCGCAGGCAGAACAACGTGTGGTCTCTGACCTGAACCAGGCACTGCAACGCACAGTATTGCAGAACAAGGGATTATGGTTGAATGCGGACACCATCCAAACCTATGCCAAGTTGCAAGAAGTGATGGGTACTCCCGTTTCCGTAAGCGGTTCCCACAGAGCCTTTACCGAAGCATTGTCCGTCACCGGATTGAAAGATGTCTCCACACTTTCGCTGCATATACTGAAAAAGAATGCTCCCGCCACCGTATTCAATGAAATTCCTGCCGGATGTCTTGCCAGCGACACATTAGTATGGCTCTCCACCACAGCCGATGCATCTGGACTGACGCTTTCTTTCCGAGGATATGCCGCTGCTCAGCTGCCATGCTGTTCAGTTTATCCAAGCAGACAATTCCGGCAACATTGCTATTGGCCGCCCTCCTCTGGGGAGGATTCACCTTTTTCTATTTCCGTCGGCGCACAAGGACTGATGCTGATACTTGTAACGGGCAACAGCAGGAAAACACCATCACTTTCGGCAACCTTTCGCTTTCCCTCCAGGAAGCCTGCTTCTATAACGAACAGCAGGAAAAGCTAAAACTCACCCCCATGCAGTACACACTGATGGAGATGTTCTACCTTTCTTCCTCACACCTACTTTTCAAATCCGACATCTGCCAATCGCTATGGCCGGGAAAAGACAATGCAGACGAAACGCTTTACACATTGATACGGCGTCTGAAGCCCATTGTCGAGGACAACAGCAACCTCAGAATAACAACAGATCGTGGCCGCGCCTACGGACTGGAAATAAAAACCTAAACATTATAGAATCATGAAGACTAACAAACTTATCCTATTAGGGCTAATCTGCCTGACTGTCGCAATGCCGACAACCGCCCAAAACCGTAACGAAAAGAAAGCGCGCACTGAACGTGCTGTAAAAGAAGCTATTGCTGCTAAACAATACAAAATCAACGTAGATCGGATGCAACCGATGAGAGGCGGTAGTCGTAACCTGACCACCAACTACACACTGGAAATCAGAAACGACTCCGTTTTCTCTTACCTGCCTTACTTTGGAGTGGCCTACAATGCTCCGTATGGAGGAGGCAAGAACCTGAATTTCAATGCATCCATCACCGCATACACAACTAGAGCACTCAAAAAAGGCAAAATCCAAATAGACTTCAAGACCCGTAGTGATGAAGACAATTATGAGTACCGCCTCACCATCTTTCCCGATGGTTCTACCAGTATCCATGTGCAACCCATGAACAAACAGTCCATCTCGTTCACCGGAGAGATGGATACAGAAAAGTAATCATCTTCCCCCTTTAAAAGGACAAAAGAAAGTATTGTCAGTCTATTGTCAGGCAAATGTCAGACAACTATCCGCTTTTTGTTTCTTCCATCCCGGCAGAAAGCGGATACCTTCGTGTCCCGAAATCAAACAACAACCGGAACATGAAACAGATAATATGTATTCTTGCCCTGCTCCTAATGAGCGTCACGACAACAAAAGCACAAACCAGCCCGGCAACACCCTCCATCCAAGGTAAAATTCTCACAGAGGAAAAGCAACCGATAGAGTTTGCCAACATCGCCCTCCTTTCCGAAGATTCCACCTTCATACAAGGAACGTGTAGCCGAAGCGACGGTAGTTTTGAACTTCTCCCTCCCGCTCCCGGAAACTATCTACTACAAATTTCTTCCATCGGTTACAAAACCCTTTGCCAGCCTTGCCCCACCGGGAGTACCCACAACTGGATATTGCAAACCGATGCCGTGCTACTTGCGGAAACCGTCATCACCGCCGCCCGTCCCGTTTTCCGACTAAAGGGCGGAAAGTTGGAGACAAGCGTACGGCAAACCCTGCTCGCATCCTTGAATGATGCCAACGACGTATTGAAACATATCCCCGGACTGCGCTCCTCTGATGAGGGGTATACCGTTTTTGGCAAAGGGACACCGGTCATCTATATAGACAACCGCCTTCTGCAAGACAACTCCGAGCTGCAACGCCTCTCTGCCGCCGATATTGAAAAAGTGGAACTCATCACCAACCCGGGTGCAGAGTACGATGCTACCGTTAAAGCCGTTGTACGTATACGCACCGTACGTAACAAAAGAGACAGTTTTGGCGGTAATTTCCGTGCAGGAATCACCCAACGGAGACGCAGCAGCCATTACGGACAAGTCAATCTGAATTATCAGAAGAAAGGACTGGCCCTACTGGGCATGCTGTACACCAATTATGAAAACAGAAAACGCCACCAGGAGGTTCGCTACCAGATACCGTCCGAAATACAATGGGATGTAAATAACCGGGGTCACTTATATAATAAGGGACTGCTTGCCGGAGGAAAAGCAAGCGCCAGTTACGACTTCACCCCCCAACACAGCCTCGGTGCCTCCTATGAGTTTCATCGTACCCCCGATTATCACAGCAGTGATCATTCGACATATACCGTCCGGGCGAATGAAGAGTTGGCCGATCACACCATACATTCCTCTCAAAACTTGCAGCAAACCAGCCGGCACCAGCTGAATGCCTACTATCAGGGCAGCATAAAGCAACTCTACATAAACTTCAACACCGACCTGGTATACGGCAAAAGTTATAATCACCAGGAGGCTCAAGAAGAAAGCCAGACCGAAGGCAATCGCGACATCAGCTCTTTCAACCACGCCGACAACCGCCTTTATGCCGCCAAGTTGATTCTGACCCATCCCCTTTGGAAAGGTGAACTGAAGACCGGCGCCGATTACACCTTCATCCGGCGAAATGACAATTTCCTGAACCGGCAGCACATACTTCCCGATACAGACAGTCGAATCGACGAAAGCAAGTCCGCCGTCTTTGCCGAATACTCACTGACATTAGGAAAAATCAGCCTTCTTGCAGGACTGCGCTTCGAGCATGCCGTCTCCGACTATTGGGAGCAGGAAGAGTACGTGCCCGGTCAAAGTCGTACTTACAATGACTGGTGCCCCAACCTATCGGTAGACTTTCCTCTCGGCAAAGCCCAAGCCAATCTCAGCTATACAGCCAAAAGCAACCGCCCCAGCTTCTTCCAGCTACGTAGCACACTGAGTTATAACAACCGTTTCATCTACGAAGGCGGAAACCCGCTGCTCACCCCCGAAACCAACCACGACCTGCAGTTCACGGCCCTTTACAAGTGGGTACAATTCGGACTTAACTACCAATACCGCCGCAATGCCATTGCCTTCATGACCAAAGAATACGAGGACAATCCGGATGTTGTCATCTTCACTACCGGAAATTTCAAACGGATGCAGTATCTCACCGCCTCTGCCCATCTGTCACCCACCGTCGGCATCTGGAAACCGGAGCTCGGCATCTACTTCGCCCAACCGTTCTTCAAAGTCACCAATCAAGGCAGTAGCAAGAATATGAACCGCGGCAGCATTTACCTCTTTCTGCAAAACAGTCTCCAGCTTCCGGACGAGTGGACTCTCTCCCTTGATGCCGACTACCAGAGCGAAGGCAACTTCGGCGCCATGCTGCAACGTTCCTATTGGGGCATAGACGCCGGCATCCGCAAAACATTCTTCAACAAAAGGCTGACGCTCGGACTGCAAGTCAATGACCTGTGGAATTCCCGGTATGGCTCCTTCATGCTGTTCGGTCCCCGGCTGACCTATACGAAAAAGGCAAACCCGGACTCGCGCAGCTTCTCCCTGAACCTAGCTATCGCTTCAATGCGGCAGGCAAAGCGTACAAAGGAAAGCACGTATCGGAACAAGACTTAAAGCGGCTATAAACAGAACTTTGGGGAAGAAAGAGAAACAGAACAGAAGAATATTATACAAATAAGCCGACCACCGGATATATTTCAGCAATATTTTCCCTCAGAATGTTGCATCAAGTAAAAGTTTCTCTTATTTTTGCGGTTTAATAGCTATAAATTATAACCTTTAGACAGAAAATACTATCATTATGGATACCAGCAAAATTGTAGGAGAAAAAATAAAATCACTCCGTGAAAGCCAATCCATCAGTATGGAAGAACTGGCACAGCGTTCGGGACTTGCTATCGAACAGATTGAACGTATAGAAAACAACATCGACCTCCCGTCACTGGCTCCCCTCATCAAGATAGCTCGTGTACTGGGTGTACGTTTGGGAACTTTTCTTGACGACCAGGATGAGAACGGTCCCGTGGTCTGCCGTAAGGACGAATCGCAGAACAGCATCAGTTTCTCCAACAATGCCATCCACAGCCGCAAGCATATGGAGTATCATTCACTCTCCAAATCCAAAGCCGACCGCCACATGGAGCCGTTTATCATTGATGTGCCGCTACGGACGACAGTGACTTTGTACTCTCCTCACACGAAGGCGAAGAATTCATCATGGTGATGGAAGGGACCATGGAAATCAGTTACGGCAAAAACACCTACCTGCTCGAAGAAGGTGACAGCATCTATTACGATTCCATCGTTCCGCACCACGTACACGCCTATGAAGGGCAGGCAGCCAAGATACTTGCAGTAGTTTATACACCAATTTAAATTAATGGAAAATTGAAAGGTGAAAATGGAAAATGATAAATACTTTCTATTTTCACCTTTCCACTTTCAACTTCCACATCATGTTATACGAACGCACCCTCGGCCAATGGTTGGAACATTGGGCCGAAACAACACCAGACAAAGAATATATCGTTTACTCCGACCGCAACCTGCGTTTCACCTGGAGCCAGTTCAACCGCCGGGTGGACGACATGGCCAAAGGACTTATCGCCATCGGCGTGGAGCGGGGAACACACGTAGGTATCTGGGCAGCCAACGTACCCGACTGGCTGACCCTATTATACGCTTGCGCCAAGATAGGTGCCGTCTACGTAACGGTAAACACCAACTACAAACAGTCCGAGCTGGAATATCTCTGCCAGAACTCCGACATGCATACCCTCTGCATCGTCAATGGCGAAAAGGACAGTGACTTTGTGCAGATGACCTATACCATGCTTCCGGAACTGAAGACCTGCCAACGCGGACACCTGAAAAGCGAACGTTTCCCCTATATGAAAAATGTCATCTACGTGGGGCAGGAGAAGCACCGGGGCATGTACAACACGGCCGAAATACTTCTCTTGGGCAACAATATAGAAGACAGCCGCCTGAATGAGCTCAAAAGTCAGGTCACTTGCCACGATGTAGTGAACATGCAATACACCTCAGGCACTACGGGATTCCCGAAAGGCGTCATGCTTACCCACTACAACATTGCCAACAACGGTTTCCTTACCGGTGAGCACATGAAGTTTACCGCCGACGACAAGCTCTGCGTCTGCGTACCATTGTTCCACTGCTTTGGCGTGGTACTTGCCACCATGAACTGCCTGACACACGGCTGTACGGAAGTATGGTGGAACGCTTCAACCCGTTGGTAGTGCTCGCCTCCATCCACAAGGAGCGCTGCACGGCACTTTACGGTGTACCCACCATGTTCATTGCCGAACTGAACCATCCGATGTTCGACATGTTCGATATGTCCAGCCTACGTACGGGTATCATGGCAGGTTCCCTCTGCCCGGTAGAGCTGATGAAGCAGGTGGAAGAGAAAATGTACATGAAAGTGACCAGCGTTTACGGGCTGACCGAAGCTGCTCCCGGAATGACCGCCACCCGGATAGACGACCCGTTCGATGTACGTTGCAATACCGTAGGACACGACTTTGAACATACGGAAGTAAAGGTTATCGACCCCGAAACCGGAGAAGAGTGTCCCGTAGGCGTACAAGGCGAAATGTGCAACCGCGGATACAACACCATGAAGGGTTACTACAAAAACCCGGAAGCCACAGCCGAAGTCATTGATGAGAACGGCTTTCTGCACTCGGGAGACCTTGGAATAAAGGACGAGGACGGCAATTACCGCATCACAGGACGCATCAAGGACATGATTATCCGCGGTGGTGAAAATATCTATCCCCGCGAGATAGAAGAGTTCCTCTATCAACTGGAAGGCGTAAAAGACGTGCAGGTAGCCGGCATTCCCTCTAAAAAGTACGGTGAAGCCGTAGGCGCTTTCATCATCCTGCACGAAGGAGTGGATATGCACGAATCGGATGTACGAGATTTCTGCATCGGCAAAATATCACGCTACAAGATACCCAAGTATATCTTCTTCATCAAGGAATTCCCCATGACAGGAAGCGGCAAGATACAGAAATTCAAGCTGAAAGACTTGGGATTGCAACTTTGCAAGGAGCAAGGGATTGAGATTGTGTAATAATAAAGGATAAGGATCAAGGATGGGGTTATGCCTATATTAAAGTCTATGCGACCCCAATAATCCCTTATCCCTTATCCCTTATCCCTAATCCTTTATCCTTAACCCCTTATTTTTCTTCTTTTTCCGGATATTTCATATTCTCCTCTTTCATCTGTTCCAATACCTCATGCAGGTATTTGGCAGACTCCCATTTAGCCATCGGAAGGTCGTGGAGCAGGTAGTTGCCGCAATCTTGCGGAGCGGCACCGGGGACTTCACCTTCATATTCGGCAACAAAGCGGAAGGTGTCCTGCATCAGTGTCAGTATGTCCTGCGGCTTCAAGTCACCTTTCATCAGCAGATAATTACCGGTGAGGCAGCCCATGGGCCCCAATAGATAATCTTGTCCTGCCACTGCGGGTCGTTGCGCAGGTAGGTGGCGGCAAGGTGTTCGATGGTGTGTAGAGCACCTTGTCCCAAGGCAGGCTCGCGATTGGGCTCTTTCATACGGATGTCGAAAGTAGTGACTGTTTCTCCGTTCACTTCATCCTGGCGGGATACGTAAATGCCGCGCAACAAGCGGATGTGGTCGATTGTAAAACTGGGAATCTTCTTCATGAGTTATAAGTTATAAGTTATAAGTTATGAGTTATAAATTGCTGGGAAGGGTGGAGAGGAAGGTCCATATCGTGAGGAATGAACGCTCTGCATGGTTCCCCAGAAATCGGCATACTGCGAAGCATGGTCCTCTACTCCGGGTGTGTCGCTGATGATGCGGAAGCTGAGAAAAGGAACATTGTACAGATGGCAAGTCTGCGCAATGGCGGCAGACTCCATATCAACGGCAAGACCGCCGGGGAAACGTTGCTTGATGGTATCCAGCTCCATACGGTTGGTGATGAACCGGTCGCCGGTACAGACAAGTCCGCTGTGGATGCGACTTTCCATTCCGGCTTCGTTCAGCGACAAGGCATGTCTCAACAGAGAGGGACAGCCTCGTAAGAGGCGGGGAAACCTTGTACCTGTCCGTACTCGTTACCGTCGCCGCACCAGACGTCGTGATACACCAGACGTTGGCTTGCCACTACATCCGTCACCTTCAGGCAAGCATCAATACCACCCGCCACACCGGTGCTGACGATGCAGTCCGGAGAAAAGCGCCGTATCAGTTCCGAAGCTCCTACCGCTGCACTCACCTTACCGATGCCACATTGCGTCAAGATTACATGGTTACCGCCCAATGTACCTTCCACATAGCGGAAACTACCATCGCCCGACGTATTCTTATCCTGCAAGCGCTCCACCAACCGGCGGTGTTCGCTGTCCATTGCACTGATTATCCCTATTGTCATATCTATAATAATTTAAGCTTGCATATTACCATTAAAGCACTTTAATCTTTTTTTGGAAAGGCAAAGGTACAACATTCTGCCGATAACGTGACAATAACAATCTGCATTTATGTATCTTTGCCACAAAAGCGAAGATAGGCTGCACCTCAACAAAACTTTTTCATGCAAGCATGAAAGTTCTGTATTCGGTTTGCACTATCTTTGCCCCACAATTGATTAATTGATAACTCATAACTTATAACTCATGAAGAAGCTTCTTCCCGACCTTATTGCCATCTTGGCATTCGTCCTCCTTTCCTTCGCCTACTTCTTCCCGGCGGATATAGAAAACCGTATTCTCTTTCAGCACGACACGGCTGCAGGAGCAGGGGCAGGACAAGAAGTCAAGGAGTATTACGAACAGACGGGCGAACGCAGCCGTTGGACAAACTCGCTGTTCGGCGGTATGCCCATGTATCAGATAGCCCCTTCGTATGACTCCACCAAGTCACTGCAGTGGGTACAGAAAGCCTACCAACTCTTCCTGCCCGACTATGTGTGCCTCACATTCATGCTGATGCTCGGCTTCTACATCCTGCTGCGCGTCTTCGGCATACCGGTCTGGCTGGCCGGACTGGGCGGTATCATGTGGGCATTCTCGTCCTATTTCTTCATCCTGATATCTGCCGGACACATCTGGAAGTTCATCACCCTTGCCTACGTGCCGCCCACCATAGCAGGCATTGTGCTCGCCTATCGTGGGAAACTGCTGTGGGGAGGCATCCTCACCGCCTTGTTCGTGGCCCTGCAAATCACCTCGAACCACGTGCAGATGTCCTATTACTTCTTCTTCGTCATCCTTTTCTTTGTGGGAGCCTACTTCGAGAAAGCATGGCGTACCAAGACATTGCCCCAGTTCTTCAAGGCAAGTGCCGTACTGATTGTGGCAGCCCTCGTCGGCATAGCCGCCAACGTATCCAACCTCTATCACACCTATGCCTACAGCAAAGAAACCATGCGCGGCAAAAGCGAACTGGTGCAGACCGGCGACGCTGCTAAGCAGACCAGTAGCGGGCTGGACCGCGACTACATCACCCAGTGGAGCTACGGCATCGACGAAACACTGACTCTGCTGGTGCCCAACTTCAAAGGCGGAGCATCCGCCGCTCTCAGCCAGAGTGAAACCGCCATGAGCAAGGCAAACCCGATGTACAGCAGTCTGTACGGCTCACTGACACAATATTTCGGTACCCAGCCCATGACGTCGGGTCCCGTCTACGTCGGAGCATTCGTCTTATTTCTGTTCGTACTGGGATGCTTCATCGTGAAAGGACCGTTGAAGTGGGCATTGATAGGAGCCACCTTCTTCTCCATCGTCTTGTCCTGGGGCAAGAACTTCATGCCGCTGACGGATTTCTTCATCGATTACGTCCCGTTGTACAACAAGTTCCGCGCCGTGTCCTCCATCCTTGTCATAGCAGAGTTCACGATACCTTTGCTGGCTATCTTTGCCTGAAACGCCTGCTCGAAGAGCCGGAAATCTTAAAGCAGGAAAAGAAGCCCCTCGGCATCAGCCTGCTGCTCACTGCAGGCATCGCCTGCTGCTTGCCGTTGCCCCGGGCAGCATCGGCTCCGGCTACGTGCCCGCCCAAGAGGCACAGATGCTGCAGAATGCCGTCAACCAGCAGATGATACCCGCCAACGAACTCTCCGGCATCCTTGCAACTTGGGAGAGATGCGTGCCGAACTCGTCAGCAGCGACGCCTGCGTAGCTTCATCATCATAGGCATCGGCTGCAGCCTGCTCTGGCTCTATGCAAGCGGCAAGCTGCGTAGCTCGCTGACCATTGCAGGTATCACCATACTCTGCCTGGCAGATATGTGGGGGGTCAACAAGCGCTATCTGAATGATGCCCAGTTCGTGCCCCACTCCATCCGTACGGAAACCTTCACCAAGACGAATACAGACGAGCTGATACTGCAAGATACCAGCTTGGACTATCGTGTGTTGAACTTTGCCACCAGCACCTTCGATGACAACAATACCTCCTACTGGCACAAAAGCGTCGGCGGTTATCACCCGGCCAAGCTGCGCCGCTACCAGGAAATGATAGAGCATCATATCTCTCCCGAAATGCAGGCGGCCTACAAGGCCATTGCCACCGCCGGAGGTGAGATGGACAGCGTAGATGCCAATAAGTTCCGCGTACTGAACATGCTGAACACCAAATACTTCATCTTCCCTGCAGGGCAGCAAAGACAAACCGTTCCCATCCTCAACCCGCACGCCTACGGCAATGCATGGTTTGTAAACAAGGTGCAGTATGTGAACAACGCCAACGAAGAGATTGACGCCCTGGACAGCATCATACCCACAGAGACAGCCGTAGTGGATGCCCGCTTCAAGGATGTACTGAAAGGTACCACGGAAAGTTATAAAGACAGCCTCTCCAGCATCCGCCTGACAAGTTACGCACCTAACCGCCTGACGTACGAAACAAACAATGCCCAAGACGGTATTGCCGTATTCTCCGAAATCTATTATCCGGACGGCTGGCACGTAACCATCGACGGACAGCCTGCCGAACTGGCACGCGCCGACTATATCCTGCGCACAATGTATGTTCCTGCCGGACAGCACACCATCGAAATGCGCTTTGACCCCACCAGCCTGCACGTGACGGAAGGCATCGCCTACGGAGCACTGGCACTGCTGGTGATAGGTATCATCGTGGCAGTGCTGATAGCTAAAAGGAAGTATGTAAAGGCATAAAAAAATATCATATCATTCCCCCATAAGCACTCGACGCATGCCGTATCAGGGTATGAATAGCGGAATGCGTCGAGTGCTTATGTCCGTTCCGTTATCCCCTCATGTTTGTTCTGTCATTCCCTTATGTCTGTTCTGTCAACCCCTATATATTGATGAAAAACCACGGCTGTGAAGCATATTCTTCACAGCTGTGGCACGTCTTCTTCACGACTGTGGAAAAGGCGTACCACAGCCGTGCGCACATGATAAACCCAAAGGCTTCTCAAGACAAACCACCGTGCAAAACACAACAGAAGCCTATGTAACACACAACGGAAGCCTATGCAAGAGACAAGAAAGCCCGGTCAGATGCGCAAAAAAACCGTTTCTACCCTCCCGGGTAAAAACGGCTCAAGTCAATAATACATGAAAAAACGCTATTTAGAAGAGAGTCTCTTCTATAACGGAATGGTTCTCTTCCTTCTTCACTCATCATCAGCAGTTCTCCGAACTGACATCAAAGTTAGGGAAGCATAACAAGAACAACAAATAGAATCTACGAAAAGGCATATCTCATCGACAGAACGGAAAAGAATGAACCCTACAATAGGGAAAAGAATGAAAAAAAAAGCTATAAACAGTCGGCAGAACGATATATTTCAGTAACTTTGCTAACGTGAAAACAGGCTGCACCCCAGCATAAAAAAATGAACAGTATGGAAACTACCAGACAAAATAAAATAGCCCGTCTCCTGCAGAAGGAACTGAGTGATATCTTCTTGTTGCAAACCAAGTCCATGCCCGGCATACTGATTTCCGTCAGTGCCGTACGCATCAGCCCGACATGAGCGTGGCACGCGCTTATCTCAGTATATTCCCCTCGGAGAAAAGCGAAGAAATCGTCAAGAACATCAACGGAAACATGAAGTCCATACGCTTTGAACTGGTACCCGCGTACGCCACCAACTACGCATTATCCCCGAACTGAAGTTCTTCGTAGACGACTCACTGGACTATCTGGAACGAATTGACGAACTGCTGAAATAATGTCCCTTCCCTTCTTTATAGCCCGCCGCTACCTCTTCTCCAAGAAGAAACACAATGCCATTAATATCATCTCCGGTATTTCGGTGTGTGGAGTGGCATTGGCTACGTTGGCGTTGGTATGCACCTTGTCCGTGTTCAACGGTTTTCAGGACATGGTGGCAGGCTTTTTCACAGCTTTCGACCCGGAACTGAAAATCACCGTCCGCGAAGGTAAGGTTTTCGACCCGCACGAAGCGTGCATCCGGCAAGTACACGCCCTGTCCGAGATTGACGTGTGGACGGAAACACTGGAAGAGAATGCATGGTGCAGTACAAGGACCGCCAGGCAATGGCCGTCATCAAGGGAGTGGAGGACAATTTCGAACAGCTTACCTCCATCGACAGCTTGCTCTATGGGACGGGAAAGTTCCTACTGAGCGACTCGGTGGTGGACTATGGTTTTCTGGGTGTGGAACTTATATCCGAGTTGGGCACCGGCATTCAGTTCGTAGACCCGTTGCAGGTCTATGCCCCCAAACGGAACGTACGGGTAAACATAGCCAACCCCACTGCGGCTTTCAACCGGGAGTATCTCTTCTCGCCCGGCGCCATCTTTGCCGTCAACCAGCAAAAATACGATTCACGCTACATACTGACGTCACTCGACTTTGCCCGCCGTCTGTTTAATTATGACACGGAAGTCTCTGCCATCGAGATGAAACTGAAACCCGGTTCCAACATCGGCTCCGTACAAAAGAAAATAGCAGGCATTCTCGGCGACCGGTTCATTGTACAGAACCGCTACGAGCAGCAGGCCGATGTTTTCCGCATCATGGAAATAGAGAAACTCATCTCTTATCTCTTCCTCACCTTCATTCTGGGTATCGCATGCTTCAATGTCATCGGTTCGCTGTCCATGCTGATACTGGACAAACGGGAGGACGTGGAGACACTGCGCAACCTGGGTGCCGATGACCGGCTCATAGCGCGCATCTTCTTGTTCGAAGGCAGGATGATTTCTGTGTTCGGCGCCCTCTCCGGCATCGTTTTAGGATTGTTGCTGTGCTTTCTGCAGCAACGTTTCGGGTTGATTTCATTGGGGGGAGGAAACGGAAGTTTTGTAGTAGACGCTTATCCGGTAAGTGTACATGCCACGGATATTATTCTGGTATTCGTAACGGTCATCACTGTAGGCTTCTTGTCCGTATGGTATCCGGTGAGATACCTCAGCAAGCGGCTGCTGAGAAAAAGATAGAAAAACAGTTACTTCTTACGGATAATCGTCAATCCGTCACGCAGGGGAAGAATGACTTTCTCCACACGCGCATCCCGCGCCACCAAATCATTGAAGGCTTTGATACTGATTGTCTGCAGGTCTGTGCGATGGGGTTGTTCTTCCAGCACATGGCCATCCCACAAGGTATTGTCGGCAATGATATATCCACCGCCGGAAAGACGGGCGAGCACCATTTCATAATACTCTATGTATTTACGCTTATCTCCGTCAATAAAGGCAAGGTCGAAAGTGAGGTCCAGTTGCGGTACCAGTTCCAAAGCATCACCGATGTAGAACCTGATTTTATCCGCGTAATCGGAATTCTCCAGCCACGGACGGGTGAAGTCCTCCTGCTCGTCGTTGATTTCAAACGTATGCAGCATCCCGCCCTCCGGCAGTCCTTCTGCTATGCAAAGTGCGGAATATCCGCTATAAGTCCCTATCTCCAGCACCTGCCGGGGACGAATCATCCGACAACATCTTGAGCATACGCCCCTGCAAATGTCCGGAAGCCATGCGGGGGATATAGCAACTTGACATGCGTGTCGCGATAGAGCGCTTTCAGGTAATCGCCCTCATCATCAATGTGCTGCAAAATGTATTCGTCAATCGTCACTTTGTTAATGGATTATAGGTTAGGGATAAGGGATTAGGGTTAGGGATTAGGGGTTAGTTCTGCGCACAATTATTAATTAATCATTAACCGCTAATCCCTTATCCTTAATCCCTTATCCTACAAGTATCTGTTACTGTTGGGCAACACACTATCTTCAGCATGCTTCAAGGCATCTTCTACGACATTGATTTCAAGGAAAGAGGTCTGTGTGCCTTCCTTACCGCTACTCAGGTAGCCCACCATGTCCGTAGGACATAAACGGCCTTCCTTCAACAAGCGGCGCAAGGCTGCAAAGTAATATTCCTGCCCGTTGGCAAGTTCGGGCATATAGATAGCTTCCACACCGTAGGAAAGGGCAAGGTGCCGCATAGTCTTTTCCTTGTAGCAGATGGCCAACACCGGATATTTGCCACGGAAAGCGGCAAGGTTACGGGCAGTGCGGCCGCTGTAACTGTCGGTGATGATTGCACGGATTTTCAGTTTGGTGGTAGCCTTTACCGCTTGTTTGGCCAGGAACGCAGTCACGTCGTTGCTGTTCTCGTCCAGCGGAATACGGATATCGTTGTCAGACAACTTGTCTTTCTCCGCTTGGGCGGCAATCTTGGTCATCGTCTTCACTGCTTCTACCGGATACTTTCCATAGGCGGTTTCACCGCTCAACATCAAGGCATCCGTACGATAATAGATGGCATTGGCAATGTCCGTTACCTCCGCACGGGTGGGACGCGGATTGGAAATCATGGTATGAAGCATCTGTGTGGCAACAATCACCGGCTTCTTGGCAAGAATACACTTGCGATGAGCACACGCTGGATGCCCGGAATACGTTCCTGCGGAACTTCAATACCGAGGTCACCGCGAGCTATCATCACACCGTCGGCTACTTCCAGGATTTCATCGATATTATCAACGCCTTCCTGGTTCTCAATCTTAGCAACAATACGGATATCGCTGTTATGAGCGTCAAGAATTGCCTTGATGTCGAGTATATCCTGCTTATTGCGCACAAAGGAGTGGGCAATGAAGTCTATGTTCTTCTCAATGGCATAAAGGATATTGGTGCGGTCCTTCTCCGTCAGAGAAGGCAGATTGATGCGGACGCCGGGAACGTTGACGCTCTTGCGGCTGCCCAGAGTAGCCTCATTCTGTACTTCGCAGAGCAGATAGTCGGGGGTCTTCTCTACAACGACCAACTCTAAGTCACCGTCATCAATAAGGATATGGCCGTCCACATTCAAGTCTTTGACGAAATGGGGATAGGATACCGAGATACATTCACGGGTAGTCTCCTGCTCCGGGTTGCCTACCACCTTCACGCGGTCGCCCGCCTTGAAAGGAATGGGCTCAGCCAGAACCGTCGTACGGACCTCCGGTCCTTTCGTATCCATCAGGATAGCGATGCGGTTGGAAACCGAACGCACATTATTAATCAACTTCTCGGCACCTTCACGGCCAAGATGTGCAGTATTCATACGTACAACATTCATACCTGCATCGAACAACTGCTTTATAAAATCAACATCACAGCGCTGGTCAGAAATCGTTGCGACAATCTTCGTTTGCTTCAATAACATAATCTATATACCTATTTTATTTAATAATCTTTTAATGCCTCCATGGCCAGACGGTAGGAGTTCAGCCGAAACCGAGAATGACACCCTTGCAAGCGCAGGAAATCATGGACACATGACGAAAAGCCTCGCGGGCATGTACATTAGAGATATGCACCTCAATCACTGGAGAAGTGACCGAACGGATAGCATCTTGCAGAGCGATGGACGTGTGAGTGTAAGCACCCGCATTCAAAATGATGCCGTCCACATCAAAACCCACCTGCTGAATCTTGTCTATCAGCTCTCCCTCAATGTTGGACTGGAAATAGTCAATCTGTACATCCGCATATTTCTTACGGAGTTCGGCAAGGTAGTCTTCAAAAGTAACGCTACCGTAAATGGAAGGTTCACGTTTGCCCAAGAGATTTATATTGGGGCCATTAATAATCTGTATCCTCATAACACAATTTTTTTATACCTTTTGCGGTGCAAAGATAGTGCAAACCGAAAGCAGATGCAAATTTATTTGCAATTTGCTGAAATGCAGTCTATTTTCGCGAAGCAAAGGTAGAAAAAAGAAATGAAATCAGAAGAAAAATCCACGAATAAGGAGAAACAAACGCTGATAATCAGAAAGTACCACCAGTATCTGAAACTGGAAAAAGCACTCTCACCCAATACAGTGGATGCTTACCAAACAGACTTACAGAAGCTGCTGCACTTTCTGGAAGGAGAGGGTATCGCTATCCTTGACACTACCCTGGATGACTTGCAGCATTTTGCCTCCGGACTGCACGACATCGGCATCCATCCCCGCTCGCAGGCACGCATCTTGTCGGGCATCAAGTCATTTTTCCATTTCCTAGTCATAGCCGACTACCTGGAAGGAGACCCCAGCGAACTGTTGGAGGTCCCAAAATCGGATTCAAGCTTCCAGAAGTATTGACGGTGGAGAGATAGACCGCATCATCTCCGCCATTGACCTAGGCACAAACGAGGGGCAACGCAACCGGGCCATCCTCGAGACTCTATACAGTTGCGGCCTACGGGTATCGGAACTGTGCAACCTGAAAATCTCCGACTTGTATTTCGACGAAGGCTTCATCAAGGTAGAAGGTAAGGGCAGCAAACAACGCCTTGTACCTATATCGTCCCGTGCCATCAAAGAAATAAGGAACTGGTTCGTAGACCGTAATGGAGGCTGGAAAATCAAGAAAGACTTCGAGGACTATGTATTTCTGGCACGCTGGGGCAAAAACATCTCGCGCATCATGGTATTCCATCTTATCAAAGAACTGGCAGAGAAGGCCGACATCACCAAAAACATCAGCCCACACACCTTCCGCCACTCCTTTGCCACTCACCTGCTTGAAGGAGGCGCCAACCTACGCGCCATACAAAGTATGCTGGGGCACGAATCCATTGCTACAACAGAAATTTACACACACATCGACCGGAACAGATTGCGCAGTGAAATCATAGAACACCATCCCCGCAATATAAAGTATCGCAAAGAACGGGAAATTCATTAAATTATGATAAAATTACTGCGAGGGTTAACAAACTGTAATAGGATTTAATATCTTTGCGTTGTTATGTTCATGCCCAAACAGCACACTAACATGGAATAGACAAATTTCAATTACAAACAATTAATTTATACCTAAAATGACTAAGAAATTGTATCTGCCGTTTTTAATGGCAATGGTTGTTGCATTAATGACATCATGCAGCAAAAAAAATGGGTGAATTGTCATCTGATTATTTCACCGTAACTCCTCAAGTTCTGGAGGCTGTAGGTGGTAAAGTTCCCGCTACAATCAACGGAAAATTCCCCGAAAAGTACTTCAACAAGAAGGCTGTGGTAAGAAGTGACCCCTGTGCTGAAAATGGAATGGCGGCGAAGCTAAAAGGCCAATCGGCTGTGTTCCAGGGCG
>ENA-OQCE01000127-OQCE01000127.1-human-gut-metagenome-genome-assembly--contig:-NODE-127-length-36077-cov-5.992267_pt1 | contig 36077 bp, 30 predicted proteins | sample MGYA00242495_ERZ504572 | MGnify/ENA primary metagenome ERZ504572 (study PRJEB26092, sample SAMD00036228) | human gut metagenome | host: Homo sapiens | study: EMG produced TPA metagenomics assembly of... | reverse complement strand
TTTTCGGAATAGGGCAATGATGGTTTTTGATGGTTTTTCTTAATTTCAGAAAAGTTGTAAGATTTCAGAAAAAAAAGACAATGAGGATAGAAGAAGAAAAGCAAGATAAAAGATGACAGGGGGCAAAAAGAGAGGTAAAATAGGAAAAAACAATGAAATTAGATGGAGGTTAGGACATACCATGGAACAGGTGATAAAGAAAAGACTGCAGCAGGTGATGGATGCGTCCGTTGCAAAAGGAGAGACACCGGGCTGTCTTCTGATGGTGATCAAAGACGGAGAGGAGCAGGTTTATCTGGAGAGCGGATATGCGGATATCGAAGCAAAAAAGCCGGTTTCCCGCGATAATATTTTCCGCCTCTACTCCATGAGCAAGCCGATTACCGCGACGGCCATGATGATTCTGGTAGAGCGCGGAATCGTCGATCTGGCGGATCCGGTCAGCAAGTATCTGCCGGGCTTCCGGAACCCGGTTGTATGTACAGCGGATGGGAAGATAGAAAAAGCGGAGCGGGAGATCCTTCTGGAGGATATTATGAATATGACATCCGGGCTGACGTACGGCGGAACGGATGAGACGGGACGGCAGACCGATGCACTTTTTCAGGAGGTGATCCACGGACTTAAGGAAGAAAACGGCGGAACGATCAGTACAGTAGAATTTGCAAACCGTCTTGGAAAAGTCCCGCTTCTGTATCAGCCGGGCCAGTCCTGGAGTTATGGAACGTCGGCGGATGTCGTAGGTGCGGTGATTGAGGTGGCAAGCGGCATGCGCTTTGGGGATTTTCTGAAAAAAGAAATTTTCGAGCCGCTCGGCATGAACGATACCGATTTCTGGGTTCCGGCAGAAAAGCAGGATCGTCTGGCGAAGGTGTATGACTGCAGGGAGGGACAGCCGTCCGTCCGTTATCTGGACAATAACCTTGGCATTCAGAACGATATGGCGTACCGCCCGGCATATGAGGCAGGCGGAGCAGGCCTTGCATCTACCATCGACGATTATGCGAAATTTACGCAGATGCTGCTGAACGGCGGCACCTACAACGGTGTACAGATTCTCCGTCCGGCGACGGTAAAATTTCTGGGAGGCCACACATTAAGCGCGGTACAGCAGGCAGGCTTTGATAACTGGATCGGTCTGGAAGGATTTTCCTACGGAAATCTGATGCGTGTTCTGGTAGATCCGACGCGTGCGGTAACGCTGGGAAGCAAGGGTGAGTTCGGCTGGGACGGCTGGCTTGGATGCTACATGGAAGTCGTGCCGGAGCAGAATATGACATTTCTGATGATGACCCAGAAAAAAGATGCCGGAACGTACACCCTGTCCCGGAAGATCCGAAATATTATTTTCAGCGAATAACTTTTCATGAGAGTGATTCTCAAGTAAGGCCTTCCGGCCCGTCAGATCAGACGAAAAAAGTGCCGGAAAAGAAACAACTTAACGAATCAGACGGAACATATGAGCAAATTGCTGTAAAACTACGTCGAATTTTGTCTAAAACGGATATTTGCAGTGAGACAGATGTATGCTATTTTAGTGTCAGTCGAAAATGAAGGCGATTTCATTACTACTTTCAGAAAAAACAGCAAAAAAGGGATATCGTGTAAGTTTTTGACCGATTTTGAAGGAAATAAAAGAAAGAATTCAAAATCATGAAAAGAAGACTAAAAAGCAGAAAGGATGCAGAAAATATGATTTCGTTACCGTTAAAGTTTGATGAAGTAGAGAGTGTAGAAGAATTTGTAAATATGGTGAAACGCCTGGATTACGACGTTGACGTAAAAATAGGACGATGCGTCTTTGATGCGAAATCCCTGATGAGTGTCCTGATGATCGCCGGAAACCCGGATGCGGTTGTGGAAGCCCATACGAACGATATCGAAGCATTTAAAAAGAAATTTAAGGATTACCTTCAGTAAGAAAAAAAGTCGGAAAGGCACTGTGTGTAAGATGCATGGTGTCTTTTTTGATGCACGAAAAAGCGGGTGAAGTATCTTGCCGGGGAGACGTGTGCATGGTAAAATAAAGTCTATTGGGATGGAAATAAGAGAATCAAAAGAACGGGCTGATGTAGAAGAAGTTTTTCGTAAAAAAGGAGGTACAAAGTGGAAGAAGAGAAACTGGAAAGAAGCATCAGAAAATCAGAGATTCCCGGACTTACGAGGGAAGAGGAGGAAGCACAGCTTGCGAAGGTGATCGGGATTGCCGAGCAGAATCTGGAACAGGCGAAGGCGGATATCCGGCTGGCGAATGAGGACCTGGCGGATCTGATGGAGACGTACGACGCAAAAGAGGCGGAAGGCTGGCGCTCTGGAACAACGCGACGGCGAAGCTGAATGCGTACCAGCACGGCATGGCGCGGCTGGAAAAAGCGAGAAAGAAGCCGTATTTCGGGCGGATTGATTTTCAGGATCCGCGGCTTTCGTTTTTAGAGTCCTATTACATCGGGCGCGTCGGCATTTCCGATGAGAAGGCGGAGCCGGTTGTGCTGGACTGGCGGGCGCCGATTTCCTCCGTCTATTATGAGAACAGCACCGGGCCGTGCAGCTATACGGTGAGTTCAGAGGGTACTTTTTCGATTGATCTGAAAAGAAAGCGGACGTATGAGATTGAAAATGACCATCTGAAAGACTTTTTTGATTCCGATGTGGTAGCGAACGATGAGCTGCTGACAAAGTATCTGGCGAAGAACAAAAAAGCGGTGCTCGGTGAGATCATTGCGACGATCCAGCAGGAGCAGAACCTCATTATCCGCAGATCCCCGAAGACGAATCTGATCGTACAGGGCGTGGCTGGCTCCGGAAAGACGACGGTGGCGATGCACAGGATTTCGTACATCCTCTATAATTACGAGGAGGACTTCCGGCCGGAGGATTTCTATATCATTGGAAGCAACCGCATTCTGCTGAACTACATTACCAGCGTTCTGCCGGAACTCGATGTGTACGGCATCCGTCAGATGACGATGGAGCAGCTTTTCATCCGGCTTCTGTATGAGGACTGGGACGAAGAAAAGTACATGGTACACACCATCGACCGCGCGGATGAGAAAAACAGCATAAAGGGCGGAAGCGGCTGGTTTTTCGATCTGGAAAATTTCTGCCGTACGTACGAGGCAGAGCAGATTCCGCGGGAGCCGGTGCGGCTGGAAAAAACGGGAACATTGCTTCTGGACGCCGAGTATATTGATAACTATTGCAGGGAGCAGTCCACACTTTCCATGGAAGGAAAGATGTGCATGCTGAACGAGATCCTGCTGGCAAAATTTGAGAACGAGGTTTCGGGAAAAGAAGTGACGTTTCCGGCGCGCGAAAAAAAGGCGCTGAAGCGGAAATACGAGAAATATTTTGGAGATGGAAAATGGCGGGGATCCATTTTTGATCTCTATTTACAGTTTCTGGAGCAGCAGGCGGAGAAAGGAAAAGCGGTGGAAGTGCCGGAAAACTCCTTTGATGTCTATGATCTGGCGGCGCTGGCATACCTCTATAAGCGGATCAAGGAAAACGATCCCGTGCGCGAGGCGAGCCATGTGGTCATCGACGAGGCGCAGGATTTCGGGATGATGGCTTACCAGGTGCTTCATTACTGTCTGCGTGACTGTACGTATACCATTATGGGAGATACGTCGCAGAATATCCATTTTTCCTACGGCCTGAACGACTGGGAGGAGCTGAAAAAGCTGATTCTGACCGGCACGTACGATGCGTTCGGCGTTCTGCGGAAGAGTTACCGGAACACGGTGGAGATCTCCGATTTTGCAAATGAAATCCTGCGGCACGGGGATTTTGCGATTTATCCGGTGGAGCCGGTGCTGCGGCACGGAACGGCGGTGCGGAAAGAAGCATTTGACGATGAAGCGGCGCTGCTCGCCGCGGGTGTTCAGACAATCAAGACATGGCAGGCGCAGGGATATGAGACGATTGCCGTTGTATGCCGGGATGAGGCAGAAGCGGCGGATACGGCGCGGAAGCTGAAACAATACGTGCCGGTTGTGGAGGAGGATCTCGAGACGGCAGAGTTCGGCGAGGGCGTGATGGTGCTCCCGGTGGCATATACGAAAGGTCTTGAGTTCGATGCGGTGCTGCTTCTTGATCCGACGGAAGAAAAATATCCTGAAAATGACGGGCAGGTGAAGCTGCTTTACGTGGCGGCGACGCGGGCACTGCATGAGCTGGCGGTGCTGTATACAGGAGAACTGACGGGAATCCTTGCCAAAGAAGCGCCGAAGGGCCGTCACAATCAGGAATTTGCCATGGAGACGCTGACGAAGGCGAAAGAGTATGAGAAGGTTTCGCTGACGCAGAAGAAGGCGCGTGAGGAGAACCGCGCGATCGGCATTCAGGAGATGGACGAGCGGAACAGCCATGGACCGAAACGGATTGTGATCAAGCCGGAGCAGAGGCCGGGAATGGCGCTTGGAAATACAAGCACGACCGGAACAGCGGTGATGGCAAAAGGCAGTACGGCAACGCGGAGGGCTGCGGCAGAAACGGGAGAAGAAATTGCCGCAAAGACAATGCAGCAGCGTGCACCGGAAGGGGTGTCATCTATTTTTGCTGGTGCGGCTTATCATGGAAAGGCAGGCGGCAAAGCGCCGGGAAGCAGACGGAGTGCAGGAATGCAATATGGAACGGGCATGGCCGGAGTGCAGAGTGCAAAAAGACCGGGCGGAGCAGGTATGGTACCAGGAGAAGCCGAGAAGACGGAGCGCCTGAATACCTCACTTTACGCTTTCGGTGCAATCCCGGAAAACGAGCTGCTGCGCATCAAGGGCCATTCGAAGATCAAGTGTGCGGTGAAATGGGCGAAGAAAGGAAAATCGGCGGTTGAGATTGCCAGCATGTACGGCATTTTACGTATCACCCCGATCACGCCGGAGGTGATCCGCATCAGTTTCGTAAAAGGTGTGACCGCAAAAGTGCAGGACACGTACTGGAAGCCGAAGGCAGACACCGCGTTTCCGTGGAGTGCGAAAGAATCGAAGACGGCGGTTCTGGTCGAGACGGAAAAGCTGCGCGTCATGGTAGAAAAAAAGGACGGCGCGGTGCAGTTCCTGACGCCGGACAACAAACCAATCCTTTCCGAGAAGCGTGACGAGCCGCGCATGATCGACGGCGGCATGACATGGACGTTCTTCGACTGGAGCGGTTCCGAAAAGCTGAAAGCAAAAGGCATTCTTTCGACCGAGTGGCTGGATCTGACCGCGAAGGCGCGCTACGTCTCTTTTGGCGGAAAGCAGGCGCGGATGCCGCTGTTTGTTTCGAACCGCGGCTACGGCATTGCGGCCGCCGCGTCCCGGACGGCACTGCTGTGCAATGTACGGACGTTTGGAACGTATCTTCACACCGCAGGGGACGGACAGATTGATTATTACTTCATTCTCGGAAAAGACCGGGAGGAAATTGTAAAACAGTATAAAGAGCTATAAAAGGAGCAGACATTTTATGAAAACTCTGGTAATTGCAGAAAAACCATCCGTGGCACGCGACATTGCGCGCGTACTGGGGTGCAGCAAAAAAGAAAACGGAGCGCTGGAGGGAAACAAGTATATCGTTACCTGGCGCTCGGCCATCTGGTGACGTTAAAAGATCCGGAAGACTATGACAAAAAGTATAAGGAATGGAATATGGCAGTTCTGCCGATGATGCCGGAAAAACTGCAGATCAAGGTCATTCCGCAGACGGGAAAACAGTACCATGCAGTGACGACACAGCTTGCGCGGAAGGACGTGAATGAGATTGTCATTGCAACCGATGCCGGACGCGAGGGTGAGCTGGTGGCGCGGTGGATTCTCGACAAAGCACATAACCAGAAGCCGTGTAAGCGTCTCTGGATTTCCTCTGTGACGGACAGGGCGATCCGTGAGGGTTTTGCCAATCTGAAGGATGCGAAAGAGTACGACAATCTCTACCGCGCTGCCGTTTCCCGTGCCGAGGCGGACTGGCTCGTCGGCATCAATGCGACGCGGGCGCTGACCTGTAAATACAATGCACAGCTTTCCTGCGGCCGTGTGCAGACGCCGACACTTGCCATGATCGCACAGCGCGAGCAGGAAATCCGTGAATTTGTCCCGAAACCGTATTACACGGTGACGGCCGCGGCGGGCGGTGTGGTCTACACCTGGAAAGATGAAAAATCGGGCGGCACAAGAATCTCCGATCCGGAAAAGGCAAAGCAGATCGCAGAGAAGGCAAAACGGTATCCGCTTGTCTTACAGAACGTAGAAAAGAAGAAAAAGCAGAAAGAAGCGCCATTGCTCTACGATCTGACGGAGCTGCAGCGCGATGCGAGCGCACGGTTCGGCTATTCGGCAAAACAGACGCTGAATCTGATGCAGAGCCTCTATGAGACCCATAAAGTCCTTACGTATCCGCGGACAGATTCACGGTATCTGACGAAAGATATTGTGCCGACGTTAAAAGAGCGGCTGGATGCGGTCAGCATCGGCCCGTACAAAGCACTGGCCCAGCAGGCGAAGCGCAGTCCGCTGAACGGAAAGCTCTCCTTTGTCAATGATGCGAAGGTTTCCGATCACCATGCCATTATCCCGACAGAGCAGTACGTGCAGTTATCCGCACTCTCGAACGAGGAGCGCCGCATTTATGATCTTGTTGTGCGCCGTTTTCTTGCGGTACTGCTGCCGCCGTGTGTATATGAAGAGACGGTGATCCAGGCTTCCATCGAAAAGGAATGCTTTACTGCGCGCGGAAAGCGCATGGTCGAGAAAGGCTGGCAGGAGGCGTACGAGGATAACCGGTACGACGAAGAGGATGAGGCGAAAGAAGAGGTGCGGGAGCAGAATCTGCCGCTTCTGGAGGCAGGCATGAAGATCGGGCAGCCGAAGATTAGTCTCCGCGAAGGAAAGACAAAACCTCCGGCACGCTTTACGGAAGGAACGCTGCTTTCCGCGATGGAGAATCCGGTCCGTTACATGGAAAATCGCGACAGCAGTCTTGTGAAAACGATCGGCGAGGCGGGCGGCCTTGGAACGGTTGCGACCCGCGCAGATATCATCGAGAAGCTGTTCCGCAGCTTTCTGCTGGAGAAAAAGGGGAATGAGATCTATCTGACCTCGAAAGCACGCCAGCTTCTGAAGCTGTGCCGGCGGATCTCAAAAAGCCGGAGCTGACGGCAAGCTGGGAGATGCAGTTAAACGAAATCGCAAAGGGAAAGAAGCGGCGCGATGCCTTTATGAAAGAGATCCGGAGCTACACGGTGGAACTGATTGAGGAGATCAAAACGGAAGAGGGAACATTCCGCCACGATAACCTGACAAACAAGAAGTGCCCGAACTGCGGAAAACGGCTGCTGGCAGTCAATGGAAAGAATGCAAAGATGCTCGTTTGCCAGGACAGAGAGTGCGGCTACCGTGAAACGGTTTCCCGTACGACGAATGCGAGATGTCCGGTCTGTCATAAGCGCATGGAGATGATCGGAAAAGGCGAGGATGCGATGTTTGTCTGCTCCTGCGGGCACAAGGAGCGCATGACAAAATTCCAGGAGCGCCGCAAAAAAAGAGGGCGGCGGCGTGACGAAGCGGGATGTGGCAGCCTACCTGAAAAAACAGAAAAAAGAGGCCGAAGAGCCGGTAAACAATGCATTTGCCGCGGCATTAAAAGGAATCAAATTATAAAAAACGGAGCGTGTCTGCCAGAATGTGGAAAGCGATGGCAGGCGCGCTTCTTTTGTTAAAATCGTAGAGAAAAGAGTCAAAAAAATAGATTGTTTTATGCAGAGTTATGCCGTAAAATAGAAACAAATGGGATAGAAAACCAAAAATTCTGAAAATAAAAAACAGGAGGTTTTTCAATGAAACAGACAGATTTGGAAAAGCTGCTGGCGGATATGTCGCTGAAAGAGAAAGTGGACCAGATGCTTCAGTTAAGCGGAGCATTTTATCTGGGAGATGAAAACAGCGTCCTGACCGGTCCGGCAAACGATATGGGAATCGGAAAAGAGGATCTGGAGATGGCAGGCTCCATTCTGGGAGCAGCAGGCGCCGATACGATGAAAAAACTGCAGGACGACTATATGGCAAAACAGCCGCATCACATCCCGATGCTGTTTATGATGGATGTAATTCACGGCATGAAGACGATTTTCCCGGCGCCGCTGGCGCAGGGAGCCACTTTTGATCCGGAGCTCTCCGGCGAATGCGCATCCGCAGCTGCAAAAGAAGCATCCGCAGCCGGACTTCACGTTACCTTTTCCCCGATGGTGGATCTTGTGCGCGATGCAAGATGGGGCCGTGTCGTGGAATCCACAGGCGAAGATCCATACCTGAACAGCCGCTTTTCCGAGGCGATCGTAAAAGGCTTCCAGGGCGATGATTTAAAAACACCGGGAAAAGTTGCCTCCTGCATCAAACACTTTGCAGGCTACGGCGGAGCAGTCGCAGGAAGAGATTACAACACCGTAGAGCTCTCAGAGCATACCTTCCGTGAATTCTATCTTCCGGCATACAAAGCAGGCATTGATGCGGGCGCAGCGATGGTGATGACATCATTTAACACGATCAACGGCGTTCCGGCGAGCACCAACAAATGGCTGATGCGCGATATCCTGCGCGGCGAGATGGGATTTGACGGCGTGCTGATTTCTGACTTTGCAGCCATTCTGGAAACCGTTGCCCACAGAAGCTCGAAAGATGCCGCCGATGCAGCGAAAAAAGCGCTGGAGGCAGGCGTGGATATTGATATGATGACATCCGTTTACGCCGCAAACCTCTGCCGTCTCGTAGAAGAAGGTGAAGTGGACGAGCATCTGATTGACGAGTGCTGCCTGCGGATTCTGGAGCTGAAAAACAAACTGGGACTGTTTGAAAATCCATATAAAGATGCGGATGCCGAGAAAGAGAAAGCATACAACCTCTGCCCGGAGCATCGTGCACTGGCGAAAAAAGCAGCGGAGGAATCCTTCGTCCTGCTGAAAAACGACGGTGTACTGCCGCTCGACACTGCGAAAAAGATCGCATTTATCGGCCCGTATACCAACAATCATGAAATCAAGAGCAGCTGGTCCTTCACCGGCGACAGCAAGGACTGCGTGACGATTCAGGAAGCAGCCGAGAAAGTATTCGACGCATCACGCACCACGTATGCAGAAGGATGCCCGGTTATCGGAAACGATGTGGAGCTGATCGGATTTACCGAGACGACACCGAAAAAATACAGTGAGGAAGAGCTTGCTGCCATGGAGCAGAGCGCACTACAGGCAGCAAAAGAGGCCGATCTCGTGGTCATGCCGATGGGTGAGCATTATCTGCAGAGCGGCGAGGCGACCAGCCGTGCCATGATCGATGTGCCAGAGATCCAGATGGAGCTGTTCCACAAAGTGCTGGCCGTCAACCCGAATGTGGTTGTCGTTCTGTTCAACGGCCGCCCGCTGGATCTGCGGGAAATTAGCGCGAAAGCAAAAGCCATTCTCGAGGTATGGTTCCCGGGAACCGAGGGCGGAAGCGCTGTTGTGGATGTTCTGACCGGAAAGAAAAATCCGTCCGGCAAGCTGCCGATGAGCTTCCCGTACTGCGTGGGCCAGGCACCGGTCAGCTACAACGAGTATTCCACCGGAAGACCGAATCTGCCGGGCATGAAAGAGCGGTTCCGCTCCAAATATCTTGACATTCCGAATGCACCGCTGTATCCGTTCGGCTATGGTCTTTCCTACACGACATTTGCCGTTTCGGATGTCGTGCTTGACCAGAACGAGATGGATAAGAATGGCAGAATTGCAGCAAAAGTAACCGTGAAGAATACCGGTGATGCTGCAGGCTGCGAGGTTGTTCAGCTGTACATCCGCGATGATTATTCCGATGTGGTTCGTCCGGTGAAAGAGCTGAAAGGTTTCCGGAAAGTAGAGCTTGCCCCGGGTGAGGAGCAGGAGGTTACGTTCTATATTACCGAAGAGGATCTGCGCTACTACCGGCTCGACGGAACCTTCGGCAGCGAGCCGGGTACCTTTACGGTGATGATCGGCAACAGCAGCACGACGGAAAACAGTGCGGTATTTACTTTAAAATAAATTGGGAAAAGAAGGGTGAAACTTATGGAGAAAACAACAAAAAACGGAATCCACCGGATCCGCCAGGAGGGCGGAAAAACGATCGCCTGGGCAGAAGAGTCCGGAGTTAAGGTACTGGAAAAAGACGGGTATTACTTTAAAGACCTGGCAAAAACCGGTGAACTGCTGCCGTATGAGGACTGGCGTCTCTCTGATGAAGAGAGAGCCGCAGACCTTGCGGGCCGTCTTTCCATCGAGGAGATCGCTGGCCTTATGCTGTACTCACCGCACCAGGCCGTACCGCCGATGCCGGGCGGTCCGTTCCAGGGAACGTTTGACGGAAAAACGTATCTGGAATCCGGCAAAGAACCGTATGCGATTTCAGATCAGCAGAAAGAATTTCTGGAGGACGAGCACATCCGCCATATCCTGCTGACGAACGTGGAAAGCCCGGAGATTTCCGCAAAATGGAGCAATGAGCTGCAGAAACGGCAGAGACACTGCCGTATGGTATTCCGATCAACCTCTCCTCTGATCCGCGGAACGGAGCAAAGGATTCCGGCGCAGAGTTCAAGAGCGGCGGAAGCGAGATCAGCAAATGGCCGGAGGGTGTCGGCTTTGCAGCATGCTTTGACCCGGAAGTAGCCGGACAGTTTGCAAAGGATGCCTCCCGTGAATACCGGGCACTCGGCATCACAACGGCACTCGGACCGCAGATCGACCTCTGCACCGAGCCGAGATGGATGCGCTTTGTCGATACGTTAGGCGAAGAAGTGGAGATGTCCAAAAAGCTTACCAAAGCGTACTGTGACGGTATGCAGACAACGGAAGGGGAAGCAGACGGCTGGGGAAAAGACAGCGTCAACACGATGGTCAAACACTGGCCGGGCGGCGGCACCGGAGAGGCTGGACGCGATGCACACTATGCATTCGGACAGTTTGCCGTTTATCCGACCGGAAATTTTGAGGAGCATTTAAAACCGTTTACCGAGGCAGCCTTCCACCTGGACGGACCGACTGACTGCGCATCCGCGGTTATGCCGTACTACACCGTATCCTACGGCGTGGACAAGAAAAACGGCAAGAACGTCGGAAACTCCTACAGCGAGTACCTGATCAAGGATCTGCTGCGCGGAAAATATGAATTTAAAGGCATTGTCTGCACCGACTGGGGCATTACCCAGGATCCGGAGAAGACGATTGAGGGATTTGGAAGCCGCTGCTACGGCGTGCAGGATATGACCGAGGCAGAACGGTGTCTGCTGGCGATCACAAACGGCGTTGACCAGTTCGGCGGAAACAGCGAGTCCGGTCCGATTGTCGAGGCATATAAGATCGGCTGTGAGAAATACGGCGAGAAAGCGATGCGTGAGCGCATGGAGCTGTCCGCCAAACGTCTTCTGATCAACATTTTCCACTGCGGCTTGTTTGAGGACCCGTATCTTGATCCGGAAGAATCCGCAAAGATTGTAGGATGCGAAGAGTTCTGCCGCCATGGCTATGAGGCACAGCAGAAATCCATCGTCCTGCTGAAAAACAGTGCGAAACGTGCACCGGAAGGACAGAAGGGTGTGCTGCCGCTGAAGAAAGGTTTGAAGGTTTATATTCCGGAGAGAAAGATCGGACCGTCCAAAGCGTTCTTCCGCATCGATCTGCCGGCAAAAACCGAAGATCCGCTGCCGGATGGACTGCCGTCCAAGTACGGTACACGCGTGGCATCACCGGAGGAGGCCGATGTGGCGCTGGTATTTATCGAAAGCCCGGCATGCAACCCGTATTCCACCGAAGATCTTGCGAACGGCGGCAACGGATATCTGCCGATTACACTGCAGTACCGCCCGTATACGGCGAAAAAAGCGCGTGAGGTGAGCATTGCCGGCGGTGATTTCCGCGAGAATTTCACGAACCGCAGCTATCTTGGAAAGACAAACACTGCCTACAACGAGGCTGATCTCGACAATATTCTCGAATGCCGCCGCGCGATGGGCGACAAGCCGGTGATCGTCTGCGCAACCGTCAACAACCCGATGGTGATGCATGAATTTGAAGCCGAAGCCGATGCGATCGTCGCAGAGTTCGGTGTTTCGAGAGCCGCTGTGCTCGACGTTGTCTTCGGCGGTTACAACCCGACCGGCCGTCTGCCGATCCAGATGCCGAAGGATATGGATGCGGTTGAGGAGCAGAGTGAGGACCGTGCGTTGGATATGGAAACCTATATTGACAGCGAAGGACATAACTATGACTACGGTTATGGCATGAATTACGAAGGCGTTCTTCCTGCATGGAAAAAGTAAAAGAATAACAGAAAACCTGATCGGCACCGGGACCGCGTGTGTTTCGGTGCGATATTGGAAACAAAAGACAGAATAAGGAGGACTTAAAAAGAGATGATTGTTCCAAAATATTTCGAAGATTTCGATCACCTGCATGTGAATACCATGCCGAACCGTGCCTACTACATTCCGGCATCCCGCCGCATGGAGGATCTGGTGGAGAACCGGGAGGCGTCGGACCGCTTTTTCCTGCTTTCCGGCGACTGGAAATTCCGCTATTTTACCAGTGTTTACGATGTAAAAGAGGAGTTTTTCGCAGAAGGATACGACACTTCTGCATTCGAGACGATTCCGGTGCCGTCCGTCTGGCAGAATTATGGCCATGACCACCATCAGTATACGAATGTCCGCTACCCGTTCCCGGTGGATCCGCCGTATGTGCCGTATGAGAACCCGTGCGGTGCGTACGTGAGAACGTTCGAGTGGAAAAAACAGGAGGAAGCACCGAGGGAATTCCTGAATTTTGAGGGCGTGGATTCCTGTTTCTACGTGTGGATGAACGGCAGCTTCGTCGGCTACAGCCAGGTGTCTCATTCTACGAGTGAATTTGATGTAACAGACTTCTTAAAAGATGGCACCAACATCATCGCCGTACTGGTGCTGAAATGGTGCGATGGAAGCTATCTCGAGGATCAGGACAAATTCCGCATGAGCGGCATTTTCCGCGATGTTTATCTGCTTGCAAGACCAGAAAAAGGCATCCGCGATTACTTTGTAAAGGCAGCGCCGGACGCATCGTACCAGAATGGAGAAGTTTCGATTGCGATTACCTGGAATGACGGGGAACCGCAGGAAGGAACGGCAAAGCTGTTTGATGCAGAAAATCATCTTGTGGCAGAGGCAGCGTTTGGCGGCGATACGGTTCAGATGCATGTAAAAGATGCACATCTGTGGAATGCCGAGGAGCCGTATCTGTATACGCTGGTGCTGGAGACGGCGGGTGAGGTGATCACTGATCATGTCGGCATCCGTGAGATCCACGCGAAGGACGGTGTGCTGTACCTGAACGGCGTGAAGATCAAATTCCACGGAACAAACCGCCACGACAGCGATCCGGTGACGGGATTTGCAATCAGCCTTGCACAGATCAAAAAAGATCTGAAGGTAATGAAAGAGCACAACATCAATGCGATCCGGACCAGCCATTACCCGAATGCGCCGTACTGTTATCAGCTTTATGACCGTCTCGGTTTTTATGTCATCGATGAGGCGGACAATGAGAGCCACGGCACAGAGGCAATTTATGCGGATTACACGAGCTGGGAAGAGTATGCGAAGAACTGGAATAAACTAATTGCGAACAATCCGGTATTTACCGAGGCAACCGTAGACCGCACACAGCGTTGCGTGGAGCGCGATAAAAACCGCCCGAGCGTTGTCATCTGGTCGATGGGAAATGAGTGCGCATACGGCTGTACCTTCGAGGCGGCCTTAAAGTGGACGAAGGAATTTGATTCGACGCGTCTGACGCACTATGAGTCGGCACGGTATGTGGATGATCCGAAGAAATACGATTACAGCAACCTCGACCTCTACAGCCGCATGTATCCATCACTCGAGGAGATCAAAAAAGAGCTGGTGGAGTACGGGGATAAGCCGTATATCATGTGCGAATACTGCCATGCGATGGGCAACGGCCCGGGAGATCTTGAAGACTACTTTGAACTGATCCACAGCGAGGAGAAGATGTGCGGCGGCTTTATCTGGGAGTGGTGCGACCACGCGATTGATATGGGAAAAACGATCGAGGGAAAGAAGATGTACGCGTACGGCGGCGACCACAACGAGTATCCGCACGACGGCAACTTCTGCATGGACGGACTTGTTTATCCGGACCGCACACCGCATACGGGACTGATGGAATTTAAAAACGTGTATCGTCCGGTGCGCGTGACGGGATATGATGCCGAAAAGGGTACACTGACCATCAAAAACTATATGAATTTTGTGAATCTGAAAGATTACGCTGTGCTCGGCTATGAGGTGCTTGTGGACGGCGAAGTGACGGAGAGCGGCAAGATTACAGATGAAGCACTGCTGGAGCTTGCGGCAGGCTGTGAGAAGACGATTCCGCTTGCCATTTCCGTGCCGGAGCAGGGAAAATGTGCGCTGAAGGTTACCTGGTATCAGAAACAGGCCACTGAGGTGCTGCCGGAGCAGTTCGAACTGGGATTTGAAGAAGTTCCGGTGAAAACGAAAGACAATCAGAACCAGAAGGCAAAAGAGATGATGAAGCGCCCGGAGGGAACGGCTTCGTTTGGATGGAAAGAGGACGATCATTATCTGACGGTATCGACGGAACAGTTCAGCTATACCTATAATAAGTTCACCGGCCTGTTCGAGGAAATGTGCTATGCCAACCAGAATCTGATCGACCGCCCGATGGAGCTGAACATCTGGCGTGCGCCGACAGACAATGACCGCAATATCAAGAATACCTGGATGCGTGCGCAGTATGACCGCACCGTGACGCGGGCGTATGAGACAACGGCAAAAGAAGAAAACGGCTGCGTGGAGATCGAGACAAGCTATTCGATTTCGTCTCCGGCTCTGCAGCGGATCCTTGCAGGTGTGATCAAATGGACAATTTACAGCGACGGAACGACCGATGTCCATGTAGAAGCAAAGAAAGACCCAGTATTCCCGGTTCTGCCGCGTTTTGGCCTGCGCCTGTTCCTGCCGGAATCGTTTGCAAAACTGACCTACTGCGGCCTCGGCCCGGTGGAGAGCTACGTGGATAAGCACCAGGCAAGCTATCACGGCGTTTTCCACAGCACACCGGCAGAACAGCAGGAGGACTATATCCGCCCGCAGGAGAACGGCAGCCACTACGACTGCGATTATGCAAGTCTTGCCAGTGATCGTGCGGTATTGACGGCAGTGGGCGAGAAAACCTTCTCATTCCAGGCATCTATTTACACGCAGGAGGAGCTGACCGCGAAAGCCCACAACTATGAGCTTCGGCCGTGCGGAAGCACTGTTTTCTGCATCGACTACCGCCAGGCCGGGATCGGATCGGCAAGCTGCGGACCGATGCTGCTGGAAAAATATCAGCTGAAAGAAACCGAAATCAGCTTCGATGTGCGGCTGAAACCGAAACTGCTGTAAAGTGTAGAATTTGAAAAATAAGAAAAGCGCTGTGCCCTCTCTCTGAAAGGTGAGGGAACGGCGCCTTTTTATATGATGTACAAAAAAGTCTTGATAAACCTATTGAATTACTATGAATACAGGATTATAATGGACGAAATTATAATTCAAATCTAATCCAGGTGATTCTGGAAAGAGAAAAGGGAAGGAGAAAATCAAGCATGAGTGAAATTACAAGAGATGAGGCATTTACGTTATTAAAAAAATACAACAAAGATCCCTTCCATATTCAGCATGCGCTTACCGTAGAGGCCGTGATGAAATGGTATGCAAGAGAGCTTGGCTATGGGCAGAAGAGGAGCACTGGGGTATTGTCGGACTGCTGCATGACATTGATTTTGAGCTGTATCCGGCAGAGCACTGCCTGAAAGCACCGGAGCTTCTGCGGGAAGGCGGCGTGTCGGAAGATATCATTCATGGTGTCGTTTCCCATGGCTGCGGCATTACCATTGAGTGTGGCGTCACACTGGATGTGGAGCCGGTGCATGAGATGGAAAAAGTTCTGTTTGCAGCAGATGAGCTGACGGGACTGATCTGGGCAGCTGCGCTGATGCGGCCTTCGAAGAGCACAAAAGACATGGAACTGAAATCCCTGAAGAAAAAATATAAGAGCAAAGGCTTTGCGGCTGGATGTTCGCGGAAAGTCATTGAGCGGGGCGCCGAGCAGCTTGACTGGCCGCTGGAAAAACTGCTGACTATGACAATGCAGGCCATGGCTGACAGCGAGGATGAGATCAAACGGGAAGTAGAAGCGGAGCAGAACGCATAAAAAACTGCCCGAATTTCAACAGAAAAACATGGAATTCGGGCAGTTTTTTTATGCATGGCGCATCTTTTTCCCAGGCATTACCATTTCTTTTTTCGTCAGACGGTAAAATTCTACATGATTTCCAATGAATTTTTGAACCAGAGATACGGTTCGTCCCGTCATAAAAGCACAGAAGAAAGTTCCGATGCCGATTCCGTAAAGATGGTGAAGGATTACAAGGGACAGGATTACGGTCGTTGTCAGACAGGTGAGATCAAAGGTTGTCTTGATCTGGTTATACTTTTTATGCAGAAGTTCCGACAGATCCCGCGGAAAAATATCGGTCGGGACAATCGGCAGCAGGCAGTTGTTGGCGAGGCAGATGCCGAAGCACATCAGAAGAAATCCGGTGAAAAAGCAGACCACATTCAGCGACAGAACATTTGGCAGCAGGGTAACCCAGGTATTGTGTACATCGATCATTTTTCCGAATCCGATGCCGACAACAAAAGAAAACAGATAGCCGGGACAGAACGAACGCTTCAGGACCATCAGGGTGATGACAAGCAGCGTTTGAAAGATATAGTTCCACGTTCCGAAACTGAAAACTGGAAACGCTGTGCTGAGGATGAGCGGCACGGAGGAAATTGTTGAAATTCCAAATACGCTTTTTGACATCAGATCAATGGCAAGAGGGTTGATCAGAAGCACGATCAGAAGCGCCGCTTCGCCTGGAAGATGAAATTTTCTGGTATTCATGAGTAAAAATCCTTCTTTCCTGAGAATGAAATTACGTTAAGGTCTTGAAACTATGCTTATTATAGACACAGAAACCGATAAAAACAAATGATTATTTTGAATGAATTGATTCTAAAATTAAATGAAAAGTGGTATGATAGATGCAGAACAGGAAAAGAGGCTATCTATGAATATCGAGTATTTAAAATATTTTGCAGAGCTGGCAAAACTGCAGCACTACGGAAAAGCGGCAAAAGCGCTGAATATTTCCCAGCCGGGGCTCAGCCATGCGATCAAGACACTGGAGGACGAGTACGGTGTTCCGCTCTTCCAGAAAGAAGGACGAAACGTGAGCCTGAGCCGCTACGGAAAAGAATTGATGCAGGATGTCGAGGAGATTCTGGACGCATATCTTCGAATGGAGGAGCGGGCGGCAGGCCTTCGGACGGAAGAAAAGACAGTGCGGATCGGAACCGTATATCCGCTCGCGGCAGGAACAATACCACATATGCTGCGGGAATTCGGCGCGACCTTCCCGTTTATCATCTACAACCGCCTGACCCCAGAGATCGAGGAGGGTCTGCTGGATGGAAAATACGATATCGGCTTCTGCTCAGAATTGCTGAAATCCGAAGAACTCGAATATTATCCCCTCCGGGAATCTTACATCGCGGCCGCTGTCCCGGAAGGTCATCCGCTGGAGGGGAAAGAGAACATCACACTAAAAGAAGCAGCCAAGTATCCGCAGGTCATGTTTTCCAGGACGAGCGGCTTCCGCAGCCTCCAAGAGCAGATCTTCGCCGAACAGGGCATCCAGGTAAAACCCGTGTGTGAGGCCGAAGAAATCGAAGTCATCACCGGCCTTGTGGAAAATGGTTTTGGAATATCTATCCTCCCCTACATGGACATCGTCCGCCTCCATCACATCACCGCAATCCCGGTGCAGACCTCAAGCTGGAAATCAAAATTCTACATCGCCAGAAGAAAATACGGAATCCGCACAGCGCAGGAAGAGGCGTTTTTTCAGCATTGGAGGAAATGACGGGCAGGAAATTTTATGGTATAGTAAAACAAAATCTAAGTGAAAAAGGTGAGATACAAAATGATCAGTGAAAAAATTTTTGAGCTAATTCTTCGAAACGGCATGACCCAGAAAGAATTCTCCGAAGAAACCGGAATTTCCCAGAGCACCATCAGCGACTGGAAAAGAAAGGGCACGAATCCGTCGGCGGATAAAATACTGAAAATCTGCGAAGTGCTGAAGGTTACGCCGTATGAACTTCTGGGGGAGAATGAGACAGAGCGAAATGCGGGAAATCCGGAAATGAGCGCAGGAAATGAAACAGAAAAAATCATTTTGGAAGGCTTTCGGAATCTGTCAGACAGAAAAAAAGAACGAATCCTGGGATATCTGGCAGCATTGCAGGAGGATTAAGATGAAACAGAAACCATCCTATCTGCCAAAGAAATATAAGTATTCTGCCGTTCCGGCAATCTGAAAGCGGAGGCAGTGGGGGTTGTGAAAGGGGAGAAGCATTTTCCGGTTTTTGAAGGAGATGTTGTTTTTAAACCGCTTACAAAATCTAACCGCTGTCTACGCCGCTGTTCGCCTATGCTGAGGTTTTCTGGTCATGGGTGATTGATGCGTATTTTATGCCGGCGCCGCAGTATCAGCTTGCGTTTTGCGAAGGGTATGAGGCGGAGGTGGAGAAATATTACGATTATGGAACAGTTTCACCGATGATTTACGGGGAAGGAGAACATCTGCTGAATCTGCTGGAGTTCTTTCGAAAATATCCTGACGACAAAGTCATATTGATGACTACGTCAATTACTGCCAGATGTTCTACGACTACACCGAAATCCTCGAATCCGACTATTTCCAGACCCACCCGGCGATGGCGGAGGAGCTGGTACTGCAGATTCTCGTTTCGATTTTGAAAGGCGATCAGAACTACCATTACGAAAACATCGCATTTGTCTGCCGTGAAGACGATAAGATTCTGCGTCTGGCGCCGATGATTGATCATGAGTTTTCAACATATTTCATGTTCCCGGACAGTATGCCGCGGCAGATGTACTGGTTTGAACAGCTTGCGCGGTCCATTCAGGGGGATGAAGTACAGCTGGGAGAGTTTGATTATCTGACGAACGAAACAGAACGTCATCTGATGGAAAAAGCGCAACATGTCTGCACAAAAATCTGATATACATCAGAGAACATTATCCTGAAGTCTGTCAGGTGTTTCTGGAAAAATTGAGCAGACTGGAAAAGAATCTAAAAGAAAAGAAAGAGCTGTTTGAACTGGAAAAAGGCCCGGGCTACCCCGAGACGGCCAATTCAGATGCTTATCTGATCGGCAAAGCACGGTACAAAGACCATGACGAAAAAAAAGCCAGAGAGTATGAAGTGAAATACAGCGGAAAAGAAAAGCAGATCAATTTTGAAGTCGTAAACAGCGTATCGGTTTATGAAATTAAAAAAATTATGCAGCAGATGCGGGAAATCCTTGAAAAATAAGCATCTGTAACCGCCAGTTGACACATTTCCAGCCCGATTTGGTAGAAGGCAACCGGAAAAAATGATAGGATTTGAAGCAGAAACAGCCAATCCATTTCCAAAACAGAAATGAATAGAATGGCTGTGAGCTGCAGCAAAAAGATTACTGAAAAAGAGCTGGAAAACAGAAGAAAACAAATATGATTTTGGCAGAAAAAATCACAGAAGCGAGAAAGAAAAATGGATGGTCACAGGAAGAGATGGCGGAGAAACTTTCCGTCTCGCGGCAGGCGGTATCCAAATGGGAGAGTGCACAGTCCACGCCGGATTTGCAGAAAGTGCTCCGTCTTGCTGAAATCTTTGGTGTCAGCACCGACTATCTGTTAAAAGACGAATTAAAATCAGAGACAGGAACAGAAATACTGGAATACGCCGCAGAGGAGTCATCCGTGCGGAGTGTATCGATGGAAGAAGCAAACGCGTTCATGGAATGGAGACGGAAAACAGGGCCGACACTCGCCGGAGCTGTTGCGCTCTGTATCATCAGCCCGGCGCTGCTGATCTTCCTTGCCGGACTTTCCGATTCCCATATAGAAAACATCAGCGAAAACATGGCAACGGGAGCAGGCATCTCCGTTTTGTTGTTGCTGGTTGCCGCTGCTGTTGTGATTTTCGTATCCTACAGTATTCACGGACAGCAGTATGAATATCTGGAAAAGGAGAGAATAGAAACTGCCTATGGTGTAACCGGCCTTGTTCAGGAACGGAAAAAGGACTACGAAAGCACCTTTACCAGAGGAATCGCCGCCGGTGTTACCCTCTGTATTCTGGCAGTTATCCCGATGTTCGCTGCCATTGCATTCAGCCAGCCGGACTACATCATCACAGCCACCGTATCCATCCTGCTGCTTCTGGTCGCCGTTGGTGTCTTTTTCATTGTGCGGGTCAGCACCATAAATGGAAGCTACGTCATCCTGCTGCAGGAAGGCGAATATACACCGGAAGAAAAACGATACAAAAAGAAAACAGAAGTTTTTACAACCGCCTACTGGTGTATTGTCACCGCCATCTATCTTGTATGGAGCTTCCAGACGAGAGAATGGGATAAAACCTGGATCCTATGGGCTGTTGCCGGTGTTCTGTTCGGCGGTGTGAGGGCAGTTATGCGGGGCAGAATAAAAGAAAAATAAAAAACAGAGAAAAACGATTTTTCTGTCGCAAAATCCCTCTCTGACGTGTTAAAATAAAACATAATACGTTTGGCAGAAAAGAGGGAATTGAGTATGAAATATGCCTACAAAAACGGAAAAATCCTAAACGGAACGAAAGATATGCAGGTTCAGACCGGTCTGATCATTCTGACGGAAGGAGAAAAATCGCAGCGATTGTCCCGGAAGAAACCAGACTTTCCGGCTATACGGAGATAGATCTGCAGGGAAAATACATCATGCCCGGACTGATCAACATGCATGTCCATCTCGCAGGCAATGGAAAACCGCAGAAGAAGCAGCGCGACAACGCAAAACTCGTCAAAACCCTGATGAGCAACAGAATTTCCCGCGCGATCGCCTACCGCATGGTAGCAGGCTTCGCAAAAGATGAACTGCTAAGCGGCGTTACCACGATCCGCACGGTCGGTGGTCTTGGCACTTTCGATACACGGCTGCGCGATGAAATCAAAGCCGGTAAAAAGACCGGCCCGAGAATCCTTGCCGCAAACGAGGGAATCTCTGTACCGGGCGGGCACATGGCAGGTTCGGTAGCGATCGCAGCAGAGAGTATCGATGCGGCAGTCGCCCATGTAGATGAGGCAAAATGCGAAAATGTCAACCTGATCAAGCTGATGATCACCGGCGGTGTGCTGGATGCCAAAGAAAAAGGCGTTCCGGGAGAACTCAAAATGGCACCGGAAATGGTAAAAGCCGTCTGTAACCGGGCGCATGCACTCGCTATCAAGTCGCCGCCCATGTCGAATCGCCGCAGGTGTCCGCGTGGCACTGGAAAACGGTGTGGATTCGATCGAGCACGGTGCAAAAATGGATGACGATATGATTCGCCTGTTCAAAGAAAAGAATGCATTTCTATGTACGACACTGTCCCCGGCCCTGCCGTATGCGCTGTTCGACCGTTCCATCACCAACGCAACTGAGATAGAGCAGTTCAATGGTAACGTTGTTTTCGAAGGAATCATAGATTGTGCGAAAAAAGCCATCGCCAACGACATCCCCGTCGTCCTCGGAAACGATGTCGCTGTCCGTGGATCACGCAGTACGACTTCTGGCGGGAACTCTTTTACATCCATAAATATGTCGCGTCTCCAACGCCTTCGCGCTTTACACCGCAACCGCCCGCGCCGCCGAAATGGCCGGAATCGGAGCCGAAACCGGAACCATCGAGCCCGGCAAATCCGCCGATCTTATCGTGACCGTCGAAAACCCGCTTGAGGATCTTCGTGCTCTCCGCAAAGTAGAGATGGTCGTCACACAGGGAAGAAAAATCGATCATCCTCAGGTAAAAATCAATCCGGTGGTCGCGGCAGAGCTGGATCAATTTCTGGTGGAATAAAGGATACGACGGAGAAGACAAAAAAGATGGAAGAGAACAAAGAATCACAGGAAAATTTACAGGAAAAAAGAGAACAGGCTCTTTGGAGGCTTCATGAGGAACGGACAGAAGAAGCCCTGTGGGACTGCGTTGTCGCGTTCCAGGAGTTTGAATTCCATACGTATTCCGGTCTGCCGTATTCCTACCATATGAAATATGGAAGAAGCGGCACCTACACCAAAGAACTCTGGATCGACCGCCGGGAGAAAAGTAAAAGCCTTGTCTGGAGTTCCGTCCGGGCTGCGTATCATAAGGTGCTGGAACTGCAGGAAGAAAGTGCAAGACCAGTTGTCGATCGCCCGAAGGATCTGGGGGATATCCGCGGAATTACGTATATCTACGGGATTTTTTACGCGTTCGGGCTGCTGGAAATGCCGGAGAAGGCAAAAGAGAAACTCGCCATGCAGACGGAGGTACAAAAAACGCCGGAAAAATAAAGTTTCAGCCAATGCAGGACTTGACAACCACTAAATGGGTGGTATAATCTAAAAATATCGAGAGCCGAAAAAGCAATCGAAGCAAAAAAACAAAGCGTAGAAGAGACGAGTAAATCACAGCGAATGTGACAGAGAGAAACCCCATCTGGTGGTGCAAGGGTTTTCGCAGGAACGTGATCGAAGACCAGCTCTGAGCGGCCCCAATCCGGCCCGGTGATTCCGTTATCGTCAAATGAAGTGGTTTGAAAAAACAAAATGGGTGGAACCGCGGTGAATGAAAATACATCGTCCCTTTTGACAGCACAGGCGTGTCAAAAGGGACTTTTTTTTGTGACAATTCAGAGCCATGCAAAAGGGAAGAAAAAATCGCGAAGCATGCTTGCATGAGTGAGCGCTTTTTTCCTGAATTTCATATGGCGAGAAGCCACATCGAGATGTAGCTCGGAACAGTTATCCCACAGATGCGCTTAAGAAAAAATATACAAAGAAAGAGGTAAAAGCAAATGATCATCACACTGAAAGATGGAAGTACCAAAGAGTACTCCGAACCGAAATCCATCATTGAGATCGCAGCAGACATCAGCGAAGGCCTTGCAAGAATGGCCTGTGCAGGTGAAGTAAACGGTGAAGTAGAAGATCTTCGTACCGTCATCGACAAGGACTGCAATCTTTCCATTCTGACCTTTAACGATGAAGGCGGAAAAGCAGCATTCCGTCACACCACATCCCATATCATGGCACAGGCAATCAAGAGACTGTACCCGGAGACCAAGCTTGCAATCGGACCGTCCATCGCAGACGGATTCTACTACGATATAGACAGAGAAACTCCACTCACCAGCGAAGACCTTGAAAAAATCGAAGCAGAAATGAAGAAAATTGTAAAAGAGGATCTGAAACTGGAGCGCTTCGAGCTGCCGAGAGCAGAAGCCATCGCCTTCATGAAAGAAAAAGAAGAGCCATATAAAGTAGAACTGATCGAAGATCTGCCGGAAGACGCAGTCATCAGCTTCTATCGCCAGGGTGAATTTACGGACCTGTGCGCAGGCCCTCATCTGATGAGCACAAAGCCGGTCAAAGCCTTCAAACTGACCAGCCTTGCAGGCGCATACTGGAGAGGCAGCGAGAAAAACAAGATGCTGCAGAGAATCTACGGAACTGCATTCACAAAGAAAGCAGAGCTTGAAGAGTACCTCCACATGATCGAGGAAGCAAAGAAGCGTGACCACAGAAAACTCGGAAAAGAGCTCGGCCTGTTTATGATGAGTGAGGACGGCCCGGGATTCCCGTTCTTCCTTCCAAAAGGAATGGATCTGAAAAATGCGCTGATGGATTACTGGCGTGAAATCCACAGAAAAGCAGGATACGTAGAAATCTCCACTCCGATCATCCTGAACCGTCGCCTGTGGGAGCCTCCGGTCATTGGGATCACTACAAAGAAAACATGTATACCACCGTCATCGACGAGGAAGATTATGCAATCAAACCTATGAATTGCCCAGGCGGCGTTCTAGTTTACAAGTCCGAGCCTCGTTCCTACCGTGATCTGCCGCTGCGTCTGGCAGAGGTTGGTCTGGTACATCGTCATGAGAAATCCGGCCAGCTGCACGGCTGATGCGTGTACGCTGTTTCAACCAGGACGATGCCCATATTTCATGACACCGGAGCAGATCAAAGATGAAATCAAAGGCGTTGCAAACCTGATTGACCAGGTTTACAAATTGTTCGGATTCAAATATCACGTAGAGCTGTCCACCCGTCCGGAAGACAGCATGGGAAGCGATGAGGACTGGGAGGTTGCAACCGAAGGCCTCCGCGGCGCACTCGATGACCTTGGCCTTGACTATGTAGTCAACGAAGGCGACGGCGCATTCTATGGCCCGAAGATCGACTTCCATCTGGAAGACTCCATCGGAAGAACGTGGCAGTGCGGTACTATCCAGCTTGACTTCCAGCTGCCGCAGAGATTCGAACTGGAATACACAGGAGCAGACGGCGAGAAACATCGTCCGATTATGATCCACCGTGTTGTTTACGGTTCTGTTGAGCGTTTCATCGGTATCCTGATCGAGCATTTTGCAGGTGCATTCCCAACCTGGCTTGCACCGGTACAGGTAAAGGTTCTGCCAATCTCCGACAAATACGCAGATTACGGCAAGAAGGTTCTGGACGCCCTTCACGAGGCAGGCATCCGCGCAGAGATGGATACCCGTTCCGAGAAGATCGGATATAAGATCCGTGAGGCACAGGGACAGAAGATTCCATACATGTTGATCGCCGGAGCAAAAGAGGAAGAGGCAGGTCTTGTATCTGTCAGAAGCCGTTTTGCAGGTGATGAAGGCCAGAGAAGCCTGGAGCAGTTTATCGCAGATATCAAAGAAGAAATCGCAGGCCGCGTTAACCGCCCGGTTACTGTTGAAACAAAAGAAAATAAATAAGGTAGGTGTCAAAAAAATTGACACCTATGATACCAGATTGCTCCGTACTTTGTACTCCCGCAATCTTCAAAACATTCGTACTCCGCTCATTTTTCTTCGAAAAATGGCTACTTACTCATGTTTTGGCGTGTCCAAATTTAAAAATCCTCGTGCAAGCTTTGCTTGCGTCGGATTTCCAAACTTTGGACACTGGTATTATCAAATAAATAAAGCATAAAAAATTACCTCTTGGAAATAATGGTTTCTATGCGGGCGAAACCGCAGAAAACTAAATTTCAGGAGGTAATTTATTATGCCAGCATTAAGTTGTTCCGCTATGACCTGTGTTTACAACCAGAACGAGCTCTGTTCCAAAGGAGATATCCGCGTAGGCGGAAGCGGAGCCAAAAGCTCCATGGAAACGTGCTGCGAGAGCTTCAAGGAGCGCGGTGAGGGCACGATGTCCAACTCCACCGGCTGCGGCTGTACGAAAATCGGTGTCGACTGCAAGGCGCAGAACTGTACCTTTAACGACAACTGTAAATGCGAAGCCGGAGACATCCATATCGCCGGAGACAGCGCATGCAGCTGCCAGGAAACCGAGTGCAGCTCCTTCCGCTGTAGCTGCGGGAGATAAATACGAAAAAATGCGAAAATCAGTATTGACAACAGGATGGGAGAGTGCTATACTGCAATAGTCTGAGAAAAAGAAAGTAGAGTATCCACTCTCACCCTAGCGCAAACACGCGACTACGGTCCAATATTGATCTTAAGTTCTCTTTGTGTAGAGATTTATGTACAATGTTAAGTGGATAGTCTGTCTATCCACTTTTCTTGCGTTATCAGTCAAATCCGGTCCGGTGAGCCGAGTTTGATTTCGTTACACCGCAAAAGCGGGAACACAGTCTTTTATAATGATGGAGGTGCACTACAATTAGCGAATTAATGATTAATGAGCAGATCAGAGACAGAGAAATTCGTCTGATCGGTCAGAACGGAGAACAGCTTGGAATTATGTCTGCCAGAGATGCGTACCTGAAAGCACAGGAAGCAGGTCTGGATCTTGTGAAAATTGCTCCGACAGCGAAACCGCCGGTTTGCAAAATTATCGACTACGGAAAGTACAGATATGAACTGGCCCGCAAGGAAAAAGAAGCAAAGAAAAAACAGAAAACAATTGAAATCAAGGAAGTTCGCCTTTCTCCAAACATTGACACCAATGATCTTAATACCAAAGTAGGTGCAGCCCGCAAGTTCATTACAAAGGGAGACAAAGTAAAAGTAACACTTCGTTTCCGCGGCCGTGAGATGGCACATATGAACAGCAGCAAATACATCCTCGATGAATTTGCAGAGAGTCTGTCCGATATTGCAACGGTTGACAAAGCGCCGAAGGTGGAAGGCAGAAGCATGACCATGTTTTTGACGGCTAAACGTTAAAATACATTTGAATCAATATCAAGGAGGAAATTAAAATGCCAAAGGTAAAAACAAGCAGAGCAGCTGCAAAGCGTTTTAAAACAACAGGAACAGGAAAATTAGTAAGAAATAAAGCTTACAAGAGCCATATCTTAACCAAGAAATCTCAGAAGAGAAAAAGAAACCTGAGAAAACAGACTACTGTTGATGCAACAAACGTAAAGAACATGAAGAAAATCTTACCTTACATGTAATTTTTGCAAGGTAGAGTTACGCCCAACAGATCAAGGAGGAAAATAAGAAATGGCAAGAATTAAAGGCGGCATGAACGCTAAGAAAAAACATAACAGAGTATTAAAACTGGCTAAAGGTTACAGAGGAGCCAGAAGCAAACAGTATAGAGTAGCAAAACAGTCCGTAATGCGCGCACTGACCAGCTCCTACGCAGGAAGAAAACAGAAAAAACGTCAGTTCCGTCAGCTGTGGATCGCTCGTATCAACGCAGCAGCAAGAATGAACGGTCTGTCCTACAGCAAATTTATGTATGGTCTGAAACTGGCAGGCGTTGAGCTGAACCGTAAAGTTCTGGCTGACATGGCAGTTAACGATGCAGAAGGATTTGCAACACTGGCTGAGCTTGCAAAAAGCAAAGTAGCATAAGTAAAAACATATTCTGTGTGAATATACGAAGAAGCTGTGAGAACCGGTAAGGGGATCGCAGCTTCTTTTGAAATATAGAAAAACATGAGGTGAATATGAAAAAAAGCAAAGTGGCAGTGGTTGCCTGTCCCGACTATGAGCCGGCGCACGTAAAGGAAAGCCTGCAAAAGGGATTGGAAGCAATTGGCGGCCTGGAATCTCTGATCGGAAAAGAAGAGAATATCTTATTAAAACCAAACCTCGTCCGCTCCGCAAAACGAGAACGCGCCGTCGTGACCGACCCGGAAGTTATGGATGCCCTGATCACGATTTTGCAGGAAAATGGCTATGAGAATATTTCCTGCGGCGATTCCTGCGGCTTGGCACCCCGGAGGCATTGCAAAGGAAGCCGGGCTGAAAGAGGTGCTGGAAAAACACAACGTTCCGCTGAAGGATTTCCTTACGAGCGAGCGCGTAGAAACCGCCGATGGCAAATTTCTGATGATTGCGAAAGATGCACTCGACTGCGACGCCTCATCAGCGTCAGTAAAATGAAAACCCACGCGCTGGAACGCATCACCGGAGCTGTCAAGAACCAGTACGGCTGCATCAGCGGCGTCTACAAAAAACTCGGCCACACGCAGTATCCGAACGATGAGAGCTTCGCACACATGCTGATCGAGCTGAACCAGAAAGTCGCCCCGCGCCTCTATATCTGCGACGGAATCGTAGCAATGGAAGGCAATGGTCCGACTTCCGGCGATCCGGTTTCGATGGGAGTTCTTCTTATGTCCACCGATCCGATCGCGCTGGATACCGTGTTCTGCCATCTGGTGAACCTCGATCCGTCGTATGTGCCGACAAATCTCTACGGGGAAACGCTCGGCCTTGGAACGTGGCACGACGACCGCATCGAAATTGTGACAGCGGATGGCACCATATCCGAGGAAGAACTGAAAAGAAAGTACGGAAATCCAAACTTCAATGTCGACCGCCGCAAAGCCCGCAAAAAAGGAGCCCTCGATCTGCTCGAGATCCTCGGGGTCTTCCAGAGCCGCCCCTATATCATAGAAGAAAAATGTAAAAAATGCGGCGTCTGCGTCGAGAGCTGCCCGGTGGAAGGGAAAGCCGTCCGCTTTGATAACGGCCGCAGAAATCCGCCGGTCTACGATTATAAAAAGTGCATCCGCTGTTTCTGCTGTCAGGAAATGTGCCCGCATCAGGCAATCCAGGTAAAGAAACACCGTCTGCGTGGGGAAAATAAGGGAGCTATTCTACAAAGTGACTGGAAAAGCAAAAAGAGAAGTGTTATACTTGAAACCGGACAAAATTTAGTACAGGAGGAACAACACCATGGAATTAGAAACTTTAAGAAGTGATATGATAGCAGCAATGAAAGCCAAAGACAAAGCGAGAAAAGAGGCCATCTCTTCCCTGATCTCCGCAGCAAAGAAAGTAGCCATCGACGAGGGCTGCCGCGATGACATCAAACCGGAGCTGGTAGACCGCGTCATCTTAAAAGAGCTGAAGACCGTAAAAGAGCAGATCGATACCTGCCCGGCATCCCGTGAGGACTTAAAAGCAGAGTATCAGTTCCGCTATGACGTCATCAGCGAGTATGCACCGAAACAGATGAGTGCAGACGAAGTCAAAGCCTACATCCAGGAGAAATTCGCAGACGTTCTGGCAACCAAGAACAAAGGTGCCATCATGAAGGCTGTTATGGCAGATATGAAAGGTAAAGCAGACGGAAAAGTCATCAACCAGACCGTTGCAGAACTGTGCAAATGAATATCATCAACATCGAACACATCAGCAAACTGTTCGGCGATAAACTGATTTTTGACGATGCTTCCTTCGGCCTGCAGGAGGGCGACAAGGTCGGCATCGTCGGAATCAACGGAACCGGAAAATCCACGCTGCTGCGCATGGCAGCAGGAGAGGAGACCCCGGATTCCGGCCAGATTATCCGCCAGAACAACCTCAAAATGGCCTATCTTCCGCAGACACCGGAATTTCCAAAGGATGCCACCGTGCTGTCCTACGCCCTTTCCGGTGATGAGGAGGACTGGCAGGTGCAGAGCAACCTTGTACAGCTCGGTATCACCGAATACGACGCAAAACTCGACACCCTCTCGGGCGGCCAGCGCCGCAAGGTTGCCCTGGCAAAAGTGCTTGCGTCCGATTTTGACGTCCTGATCCTCGACGAGCCGACAAACCATCTCGACAATGCGATGCTCTCCTGGCTCGAGGATTACCTGAAAAATTACCGCGGAACCGTCTTTATGGTCACCCATGACCGTTATTTCCTGGATAAAGTGTCGAACCGCATCCTCGAAATCAGCCACGGAAAAATGTACAGCTACGATTCCAACTATTCCCGTTTTCTGGAACTGAAAGCTGAGCGCGAGGAGATGGAACTCGCCTCTGAACGGAAACGCCAGAGCATCCTGCGCATGGAACTCGAATGGGCGAAACGCGGCTGCCGCGCAAGAAGCACAAAACAGCGCGCCAGACTCGAACGTCTCGAAGTACTCAAAAATGGCACGGCACCGACAGCAGACGCTGTCGTGGAGATGGATGCTGTCGAGACCCGCATGGGAAAGAAAACGATTGAATTCCATAACGTCAGCAAAGCCTTCGGCGATAAAACGCTGATGAAAGATTTCGAATACATCTTCCTGCGGAACCAGAGTGTCGGCATCATTGGCCCGAACGGCTGCGGAAAATCCACAATGCTGCGGATGATCACCGGAGAAGTCCTGCCGGATGCGGGAACCATCGAAATCGGCGACACGATCCGCATCGGCTATCTGGCACAGGAAGAGCCGGACATGGATACGAATCAGCGCGTGATCGACTACGTGAAAGATATCGCTGAGTATGTCCAGACCCGTGACGGCCGCATCAGCGCATCGCAGATGCTCGAACGCTTCCTGTTCACACCGGATATGCAGTACACCCCGATTTCCAAACTCTCCGGAGGCGAAAAACGGAGACTGTATCTCTTATCTGTTCTGGTGAGCGGCGCCAATGTTCTGATCCTCGACGAGCCGTCCAACAACGTTGATATCCCGACCCTGACTGTGCTTGAGGATTTCCTGAACACGTTCGTCGGCATCGTCATCACCGTTTCCCACGACCGCTATTTCCTGGATAACGTCGTGGACCGCATCTTCGAATTCGACGGAAACGGAAATCTTCTGCAGTACGAGGGCGGCTACACCGATTACCTCGAAGCAAAAGAACGCCGTTTCGGCGGAAGTGCGGAAGAAACGGCAAAAGCAGCGCCGTCCAAAACGTCCGCGGAGAACCTGCAAAGTTAAAGAACAATGACTGGAAGCAGAACCGTCCGACCCGCCTGAAATTTACGTTCAAAGAACAGCGCGAGTACGAGACCATCGATGACGATATCGCCGCACTCGAGGAAAAGATTGCATCGCTTGACGATCAGATGCTCAAAAACGCCACCAACTCTGCAAAGCTCGCCGAACTGATGGCGGAAAAAGAGAGGACCGAAGCTGCTCTGGAAGAAAAAACCGAGAGATGGGTTTATCTCACCGACCTCGCAGAACAGATTGAGGCGCAGAATCAGAAATAAAAGAAGTAAAGGAACTGTCCGCAGAAGAGAAAAAATATGCGGGCCGTTCCTTCTTTTTTTATCGAGAAATTCGACGCGGAATTACCAGAAGTTGTAAAAAACTTGTATTTTTCCCTGAACACCCACAGAAAATCTGGACAGAATGCCCAATCGGTGTTATAATTCAAATACTGGACATAGTGGCATTGCCATGCCTTATCCGGGTTTTTCGAAGCGCGGAGGCAACCGAAACCCGGCAGAACACCAACCTGAGAAAAGCCAAAGTAATTTTTGGTCATCATTTTTTAAGGAGGATAAAATCAAATGGCTAGAAAGATGAAAACCATGGATGGTAACCAGGCTGCAGCACATGCGTCTTATGCGTATACCGACGTAGCAGCTATTTACCCAATTACCCCTTCATCCGTTATGGCGGAGCATACCGATGAGTGGGCAACCCAGGGAAGAAAGAACATTTTCGGACAGGAAGTTCAGGTAACTGAGATGCAGTCTGAGGCAGGAGCAGCAGGTGCAGTACACGGATCACTGGCAGCCGGAGCTCTTACCACAACCTACACCGCATCCCAGGGACTTCTTCTGATGATCCCGAACCTTTATAAAATTGCCGGCGAGCAGCTCCCGGGCGTATTCAACGTATCCGCTCGTGCCCTTGCAAGCCACGCACTTTCCATCTTCGGAGATCATTCAGACGTTTACGCCTGTCGTCAGACCGGAGTCGCAATGCTCTGCGAATCCAGCGTACAGGAGGTTATGGACCTGACACCGGTTGCACACTGTGCAGCACTGAAAGGCAAAGTTCCATTTATCAACTTCTTCGACGGATTCCGTACCTCCCACGAGATTCAGAAAATCGAGACATGGGATTACGAAGATCTGAAAGACATGGTAGATATGGATGCAGTAGATGCATTCCGTAAACATGCCCTGAACCCGAACCATCCGTGCCAGAGAGGATCCGCACAGAACCCGGATATCTTCTTCCAGGCAAGAGAAGCATGTAACCCGTACTACGATGCTCTTCCGGCAATCGTACAGGAGTACATGGACAAAGTAAACGAGAAAATCGGAACCGATTACAAACTGTTCAACTATTATGGAGCAGCAGACGCTGAGCACGTAATCATCGCTATGGGTTCTGTCTGCGATACCATCGAGGAGACCATCGATTACCTCGTAGCAGCAGGCAAGAAAGTCGGCGTTGTAAAGGTACGTCTGTACCGTCCGTTCTCCGCAGAAGCACTCATCAATGCAATTCCGGAGACTGTAAAACAGATTTCCGTTCTGGACAGAACAAAAGAGCCGGGATCTCTTGGCGAGCTCTGTACCTGGACGTAGTAGCAGCATTAAAAGGCAGCAGATTCGAGAGCACACCGGTATTCACAGGTCGTTACGGACTTGGTTCCAAGGACACCACACCGGCTCAGATCGTTGCTGTATATGAAAATACAGAGAAACAGAGATTTACCATTGGTATCGTAGACGATGTTACCAATCTGTCTCTGCCGGTTGGCGCTCCTCTGGTAACAACTCCGGAAGGAACCATCAACTGCAAATTCTGGGGACTTGGCGCAGACGGTACCGTAGGTGCAAACAAGAACTCCATCAAGATCATCGGTGACAACACAGACATGTACGCTCAGGCTTACTTCGATTATGACTCCAAGAAGTCCGGCGGTGTAACGATGTCTCACCTGCGTTTCGGAAAGAAACCGATCAAATCCACCTACCTGATCCACAAAGCAAACTTTGTTGCATGTCATAATCCTTCCTATGTGAACAAATATCACATGGTAGAGGAGCTGGTAGACGGAGGAACCTTCCTTCTGAACTGTCCATGGGATGAAGCAGGACTGGAAGAGCATCTGCCAGGACAGGTAAAAGCATTCATCGCAAACCACAACATTAAATTCTATGTGATCGACGGCGTTAAGATCGGTATCGAGACCGGCATGGGACCGACCCGTATCAACACCATTCTTCAGTCTGCATTCTTCAAGCTTGCGAAGATCATTCCGGAAGAAAAAGCCATCGAACTCATGAAAGCAGCAGCAAAAGCTACCTATGGCCGTAAAGGTGATGATGTCGTAGCAAAGAACTGGGCAGCAATCGATGAGGGTGCAAAACAGATCAAAGAAGTTGCAGTTCCGGAAAGCTGGAAAAATGCAGCAGACGAAGGTCTGACCACAACTCATGCAGAGAGCGGCCGCGCTGACGCTGTTAAATTCGTAAATACCATCCAGGCAAAAGTAACTTCCCAGGAAGGAAACAACCTGCCTGTATCCGCATTTGCAGACTACGTAGACGGAACAACTCCGTCCGGCACATCCGCATACGAGAAACGTGGTATCGCCGTAAACGTACCTGTATGGAATCCGGAAAACTGTATCCAGTGTAACAGATGTTCCTTCGTCTGCCCGCACGCTGTTATCCGTCCGGTTGCCATGACCGCAGAAGAAGCAGCAGCAGCTCCGGAAGGCATCCAGACCATGCCGATGACCGGTATGCCGGACTACACCTTCACAATGGCTATTTCCCAGCTTGACTGTACCGGATGTGGTTCCTGTGCAAACGTATGCCCGGGCAAGAAGGGTGTGAAAGCACTGGCTATGGAAAGCCTTGCAGCACACGAAGCAGAGCAGAAATACTTCGATTATGCAGCAGCTCTTCCAGAGAAGACAGACGTTGTAGCAAAATTCAAAGAGAATACCGTAAAGGGCAGCCAGTTCAAGAAACCGCTGCTTGAGTTCTCCGGCGCATGCGCAGGCTGCGGCGAGACTCCTTACGCAAAACTGATCACCCAGCTGTTCGGTGACAGAATGTACATCGCAAACGCAACAGGATGCTCCTCTATCTGGGGTAACTCCTCACCGTCCACTCCTTACACTGTAAACGAGAAAGGACAGGGCCCGGCATGGTCCAACTCCCTGTTCGAGGACAACGCAGAGTTCGGTTATGGTATGCTTCTCGCTCAGAAAGCAATCCGCGGCGGCCTGAAAGCCAAAGTTGAGGATGTTATGAACTCCGAGAAAGCTCCGGAAGAAGTAAAAGCAGCATGCAAAGAGTATCTGGATACCTTTGACTGCGGCGCTACCAACGGAACTGCAACCGAGAAACTTGTAGAAGCAATCAAAGACGCTGACTGCGACGTTTGCAGAGACATCGTTAAGAACAAAGACTTCCTCGCTAAGAAATCCCAGTGGATCTTCGGTGGTGACGGATGGGCTTACGATATCGGATTCGGCGGCGTAGACCACGTACTTGCCAGCGGAAAAGATATCAACGTAATGGTATTCGATACCGAGGTTTACTCCAACACAGGCGGACAGTCCTCCAAAGCTACTCCGACCGGTGCAGTTGCACAGTTCGCAGCAGGCGGTAAAGAAACCAAGAAGAAAGATATGGCAAGCATCGCAATGAGCTATGGCTATGTATACGTAGCACAGATCGCTATGGGCGCTGATTACAATCAGGCAGTCAAAGCAATCGCAGAGGCAGAGGCATATCCGGGACCGTCCCTCATTATCGCTTACGCTCCATGTATCAACCATGGTATCAAGAAAGGTATGAGCAAAGCACAGACCGAGGAGCAGCTCGCTGTTCAGACCGGATACTGGCATTGCTTCCGCTTCAACCCGGCACTCGCTGCAGAAGGCAAGAGCGCATTCACACTGGATTCCAAGGCTCCGTCAGGAGATTATCAGGAATTCCTGAATGGCGAGGTACGTTACAACTCTCTGAAACGTGCAAACCCGGCGAAAGCAGAAAGACTGTTCGGCAAGAACGAGCAGGAAGCAAAAGACCGTTACACTTACCTGAACAAACTCGTAAAACTGTACGGCGCAGAAGAAGAGTAATTCTTTTTCCTTAAAAAGAATTTGAAAAAGGAGAGAAGTCATACTTGAGAGAGTATGGCTTCTTTCTTTTTGGGAGAAAAAATGAATTAGCGACATTTGGCAATAGTTTTGTATCGTTTGTCAACATTTTTATCCCGGAAAATGTTGACAAACGATACATTTTTGCGCAAGAAGGCTTTGAGATATGGTATAATGTGCGTATCACGATATAATGAGCGTTAGCGAGAGGAATTTTATTATGTTGAAAATATATCTTGGAGAAATGAAAGGTGCAATCTATCATCCGCCAACCTATTTTGATAATTGTTATGAAGATGAATGGCTGACCACGCCACTGGCAAAAGAAATGATCCGCGATGTGGATCGCTCGGAGGTAATCAGTGCGCATCTGATTGACAGCCCGGTGCTTGGTCCGATTCCACCGAAAGATTTATCCGGAGGAATCAAAACGTTGCTGCTGATGGCATACGATACAGACGGAAAGATCTTTAATGCCTCCGTATGTGGAGATAATTGTGCAAAATGGATTTTAAAATTAGGAGAGCAAAAGGATCTGACGATTAATCTGCGTCATGTGATGCGGTTTGGCAAAGATCCTTTTGAAATCCTGATTTTAAATACAGGGACTATTGTGCGGAATATGTCCGAATTTGTAGATGTTGCCGAGGCTTATGTATAGGTGGATGTATGAAGGGAAAGAAAAGAGTTATTATTCAAAATAACAGAGTTCATTATGAATTTGTGATAAAGCGTAATATTACAATCATCCAGGGGGATAGTGCATCAGGAAAAACAACACTGGTAAATATGATCCGGCAGGCAGAAAATTTAGGGGAGTCCAGCGGAATCAACGTTTCCTGTGAAGTACCGTGCAGAGTGCTGGAAGGTGTTAATTGGAAAATTATTTTGGAAAACAGCCGGGAAAGCATCTTTTTCATAGACGAGGAGAATTATTTTATAAAAACAGAAGAATTTGCTTCTGCCATACGGGGTTCAGAAAACTATTTTGTATTGATTACGAGAGAAAACTTATATAATTTGCCGTATAGTGTAGAAGAGATTTATGGATTGCATGTTTCCGGAAAATACAGAGATACCAGAAAAATATATCAGAAAATGTATCAGATCTATCCCAAAACAGCACGGCTTCCTGTTAGAGTACAAAAAATAATTACGGAAGATTCCAATTCTGGGTATCAATTTTTTGAAAATGTATGTGCAGAAAGGAATATTACATGTGAAAGCGCTGGTGGAAAAACAAAAATACCGGAAATGATCGGCAAGGCAGGAACAGAAGAAACCTGTATTATTGCGGACGGTGCTGCAATTGGAGCAGAAATGAATCTTCTCAGCAATAAAATAGAGGAAAAACAGAACGTACATTTATATTTACCGGAGTCTTTTGAATGGCTGATTTTAAATTCAGATCTTTTACAGGACAAAGAGGTTCGTAAAATTCTGGAAAATCCAGAAGATTATATCGACAGCACAGAGTTTTTTAGCTGGGAACAATATTTTACAAAATTGCTGATTCAGAAAACAGAAGGAACATATTTGCAGTATAAAAAAGCAAAATTAAATCCATCTTATTTGCAGGATAAAATAAAAACAAAATACTGGAGAGATATACAAGGGATTCA
>ENA-OQCE01000126-OQCE01000126.1-human-gut-metagenome-genome-assembly--contig:-NODE-126-length-36145-cov-2.980482_pt1 | contig 36145 bp, 47 predicted proteins | sample MGYA00242495_ERZ504572 | MGnify/ENA primary metagenome ERZ504572 (study PRJEB26092, sample SAMD00036228) | human gut metagenome | host: Homo sapiens | study: EMG produced TPA metagenomics assembly of... | reverse complement strand
AAGGGCTGCTATACGCGCTCATCAAACATTCCCACTTCTCCATAAAAAGTTGCATCTCCTGTATCGCTAGAGGCGCTATAGATGCAGCTGTGGTCACACAGTTAACGAGAAGGGCCCCTTTGCCTCTCCGTATTTCCAACCCTCTTCCTCGCTTCAACAAGTCATGCTCCAGGAGCTGCGTCAACACCTTTCTTTCCAAGAAGCGGCCAGACGATGCCATGTCAGCACCAGCCAGGTCATTCGCGTCTTTAATGAAGTCCATATTCCTCGTCCCAGTCACCTTCCCCGCGTGCTTTCCATCGATGAATGTAAAGGAAATGCCGCGGGTCAGAAGTATCAGGTCATCATCACTGACTCTGAAGCCAAGCGGATAATGGTCATTCTTCCGGCACGAACCACCAACGGCTTTACTGAAGGCTGCAACAATAAAATCAAGGTGGTAAAACGGATCTCATTTGGTCTGCGCAATTTTGAGCGCTTTCGTAATAGGATCTTGTACATTAACACACGCAACGAAAAAGGACACGCACTATCTTTCGTGCATGTCCTCTTCAGGAGAGCATAGACACTTTAGCACCCCAAAATTTGACAAAGAACCGAAAAATGGACGCCCTATTATCCGGCGTCCATGAAGCGATGGTTTGACAATTGGGATGTCATCTCACCAATTTTTAAATTTTCAACAGAGGTTCGTACGGTCTTTTATACCACGAATGCGATAGAGAGTTTGAATTCATCCTACCGCCGCTTGAATTGCCAGAGAAACGTTTTCCCGAGTGCGCAGGCATTGCTAAAAACGTTATATCTTGCAACGTTTGAAGCCACTAAGAAATGGACTATGGCTATTAGAAACTGGGGCAAGGTCAGAGGCGAGCTGTCTATTATGTATCCAAATCGATTAATTCCGTAAGATTAGCGTATACAATTAGCATACGCTACTATATATCATAGAAGACCTTATTTACAGACTTTTCTTCATACCCTCCAATAAAATGACCATAATTTTTGACGCATGCCTTAACACCCATGCAGATACCAACCAAAATTCCATTAATTTATATTTATCTGTTCATAAAACAATCAACTTTGTAAGCAACAGTATTCCAGAAATCAATAGTTGCTTTAGCATTTGGAACCGCTGCATCGAAACCATGGTAAACGCCCGGGATTACGTGCATTTCCGTATCAATCCCTGAGAAATTAATTTATTGCCATAGCTGATGTCTTCATTTACAAAAAGATCTAAATCGCCAACATAAATCATGGCTGGCGGTAAGTCTTTTAAGTTTTTAGCAAAGGCAGGAGAATAATATTGACGCATTTTTTTAGGAATCTTTTTGTAACCGGCCAATTTTTTCCATGCAAACGCGTTAGTTTCGCGATCCCAGCAAACTTAGCCTGTGTACGGAGCATTATAAATGTCATCCTTACTGCCAGTACGGCTATCCAACATAGGATAAATCAAAATTTGTCCGTTGAGCTTTAGATTATCGTGATCGCGGTTGTAGAGAGCTAAAGCAGCCGTTAATCCACCACCGGCACTATCGCCCATGATTATAATTTTATCAGTGTTCAAGCCGTAGTTAGCACCGCTAGTCTTAACAAATTTTAAGCCTTTGTACGCATCCTCAAGTGCTGCAGGGAACGAAGCTTCCATTGAAGTTCTGTATTTTGGTGTTACTACTGCAACATTCATTCGGTCAGCCATCATTTGGTATTTAGGCATATTGTTATAAGCGCCACGCAGCAAATATCCACCACCGTGAGAATAGTAAATAACAGGCAGGGCGGTACCGCTTTCTGTATTTTTAGGACGATAAATACGTAATTCAACATTGTCCGCATGTATTACTTCAGGAGTTATATTGGGGAAGGACTGAACAGGAGCTTTCATAAAAGCTTCTACATCTGCTTCATTTTCCATATGAAAGAGGAAGGTTGCAGCTTTTTCACGATATTCAGGTAAAATTTTATGCATGGAAGTGAGCTCAGCTGCAAAGCCTTGGGCTGTAATGATAAATCCGACAAAAAGAGGCAGTAATATTTTTGTCAATCTCATTTTTTACTCCTTTTAAATAGAAATAATTTTCACTTTATTTGTATTATACATAAATAACCATATATTATCAAGGTTCTTCACGGAAATTTGTGGAGTCATAGACAGATGGATATTGAAAAAGGACATCAAATTCTCCAAAATATAAGGTGACCAAACCAAAATAAAGGAGAATTGAGATATCCTCTATTTAGTACATTATTCAAGCAGACCTTTTTTGTCAAGACCCCAAATTACCTTGTTTTCTTCCCTGAAGATCCTTTGGATGATTCCACGGCATGGGTGGTCACCGGCCAGAAACATCATACCGATTTCCTCTGCCCTTGCTGCGGAGAGCCGATGCATGTCTATGGCACGTACCGAACCCGCCTAAGGACGGTGCCTATGCAGCCAAATGCCAGGCGCACTGTCCTTTTCGAGGGGTACCGCTTCCTGTGCCCTTGCTGTCAGGAAACGATTACGGAACTCAATCCGTACAGATGTCCTGGAACGAGAATCACCAAACGGGCCGCTGTGTAGATTAAATCACTGCTTTCCCAGGGTCTTACGATTGCCGGCGTGCAGAAGATAGCGGGCATCCATTGGGACACCATTCGCCAAGCTGAAGGAAAAGCGAATCGACGGTCTGGCAACCCCCGCCAAATGCCCTATTAACACAGGCCGATTGGAAGGATGCAACAACAAAATCACGGTTGCCAAACGAAATGCGTATGGGTACAAGAACGACAGATACTTTTTTACCTTGATTCGGTACCTGTCTTTACCTACGTATGATTTGGCATCCCCCAAAAATGCGTGAGGAACCAAGTTATAGCATAATTTTATGAATTTTTCTCCTCTCTGGTCATTGGTTGGAAGATTTTTATTTTCTGCCGGAATGACCATCACTACATCCCCTTAGGAAGTTAAAAAGAATAAAAAAGAAGATGGGGAACAAACAAAAGCTCTCCCTGTCTAATCTTACGATGATTTTGAGGACTTTCCCAATGGCTGGTGAAAAACAAAAAACTCCGAATAGGCTCACCTATTCGGAGTTTTTTACTATTTGAGCAATTCCTTGACGAGGGCACTGACGCGCGAACCAGCTGCGCGGCCTTGGGTCTGGGCAAGTACCCGGCCCATGACCTTTCCCATGTCCTTCATGGACTTGGCGCCGGTTGTGGCAATGACATCTTGAATCACTTTTTTCAGTTCCTCATCACTGAGCGGTTCGGGGAGATACTTCTTAAGAATCTCGATTTCCTCTTCGTTCTTAGCGACAAGGTCAGGACGATTGGCATCCTTGATTTCCTTGATGGTGTCTTCGCGCTGCTTGACTTCTTTCATCAAGACGGCCATGACGGCATCATCCGTAAGTTCGGTCTTTTCATCAATCTCTTTGTTCCGGACAGCAGCCCAGACCATACGCAGGACGAAAGGCGTTCCTTACCGCTTTCCCGTTCTTTCATGGCGGTCTTCATATCCGTCTGCAAGAGTTCTCGTAAAGACATCACTAAAGCCCCCAAACGAATTATCTGGATTTGCGTTTTCTGGCAGCTTCAGACTTCTTTTTGCGTTTTACGCTGGGCTTCTCATAGTGTTCGCGTTTTCTCACTTCGGAGAGGACGCCGGCCTTCTGAGTCGCACGCTTAAAACGACGAAGCGCACTGTCAATGGATTCAGTTTTGCCAACTCTGATCTCAGTCATCTATATCCCTCCCTCCACGATCTCTTTCGGGAAGTGTAATTTAACATTAACACTCGGTTATTATACCGTAAAAGAGGGGTACCTGTCAACGATTTTAGAGCTTCGGCCAACCTAGTTCTTTACCGCCCAGGATATGGAAGTGCAAATGAGGAACTGTTTGGCCGCCTTCGGCGCCTGTATTGACAATGAGACGGAAGCCTTTTTCAGCAATTCCAAGTTTTTTTGTTACTTCCGGCAGGATTTTCTTTACATGAGCCACCAGTTCCACCGGCGCCGTAACGATATTTTCCGTGTGTTTCTTGGGAATGATGAGGACATGGATTGGTGCTATGGGACTAAGGTCATTGATGGCAATGACTTCATCATCTTCATAGACGCGGGGGCTTGGAATCTCACCGGAAACAATTTTACAAAATACACAATCACTCATAAAAAACACCTCTTTCTCTTGACGGGCGACGCTTGAGTGCGTCCCCTTCATCACTGACTGTCAGCAGGGTTCGGCAAGGACGCCATCATCAAAAAGGCCGGTTACGGCAACGGTCGTAAGGGTTCCCGTAAGGTCTTCTTCGGACTTAAGGTAGACCCGGACATAATTGGGTGTGAGACCTTCCCAAAGCCCTTTCCTGCCTATTTGTTCCCACAAGACGGGGTACTGGCGCCCAATGAGGGTCTTTCGGAAGATTTCATTTCCTTTGCGGTCCACTGCCTCCAAACGATGGACCCTGTCTTCCTTTTCCTTATTGGAAAGCTGGTCCTTCCGTTCTGCTGCCGGCGTTCCCTTGCGTTTGGAATAAGGAAAGATATGGATCTTGGCAAAGCCGCAGGCTCAGCAAAGGTCAGGGTTTGGGCAAAGTCAGCTTCCGTCTCCCCCGGGAATCCGACTATGATATCCGTTGTAATGGCTACATCCGGAACAGCTGCACGGATCCTATCAATGAGCTCCTTGAAGCGGGCTGTGTCATAAGCCGGTTCATCGCCTTTAGTATCTTATCGCAGCCAGATTGAAGAGGCAAATGAAGATGGCAGCAAAAACGCGGATCTTCCTGCATGAGCCGAAGGAGCTCCGGCTGGACTTCCACCGATTCCAAGGAGCCTAAGCGCAGACGGCACAGGCCGGTACAGAAAGGGCAGCGCTAACGGCATCGGAGAGACGCTCGCCATTTGCCGTCTCCTTACCATAACAGCCAAGATGGATACCAAGGAGAACGACTTCCTTATACCCTTCTTCTGTAAGGTGCTCCACTTCGCGGCGGATACTTGATAGCGGTCGGGAACGCAGATGACCTCTTGCATAGGGATTGATGCAGTACGAGCAGTACTGATCACAGCCTTCCTGAATCTTTAGGAAGGCCCGGTCACGGCTGTCATCGACAGAAGCCGCAAGATCTTCAAATTCACTGCCTACAGGCAGGTCAAGGACGTCATTGACGGGCGCCGCGTCCCGCTCACCGAGGCGCTCTTCCACAAGCTCAACGATGCGGGCCCGGTCACGGTTGCCGACAAGCAGGTCCACGCCCTCAAGGGCGCAACCTCTTCCGGCGCCGTCTGGGGATAACACCCTGTAACGACTATGAGCGGTTTGGGATCACGTTTGATGGTACGGCGGATCATGCGCCGGGATTTCCCCTGCCCCATATTGGTGACGACGCAGGTATTGATGAGACAAATATCACTGGCTTCTCCAAAAGGAACGATTTCATAGCCAGCTTCACGGAAAAGTTTTTCCATGGAAGCCGTATCGGACTGGTTCACTTTGCAGCCAGAGTATAAAAACTGATGCTGTGCTTCACACTTAACCTCCCAGGTTTCCGGTTTCGTATTGGATAGCCGCAAGGGCCGCAAGAGCCGCGGTTTCCGTGCGCAGGATGCGTGGTCCAAGGCTGACAGACTGCCAGTCATGGGCAGCAGCAAGATCAAATTCATCCCCTGAAATACCGCCTTCAGGCCCAATGAGAAGAGCAATGGATTTTGCATCAGGAGTCTTCTGAAGAGTCCTGCGCAGGCTGCCTTCTTCCTCGACTTCGTAGGCCATGAGCTTTAGGTCCGCTTCACAGGAAGTCAGGGCGAGCGCTACCGGCAGAGGGGCCTTGATAACAGGGACGATATCCCGCTTGCTTTGCTTGGCCGCTGCTCAGCAATCTTTTGCCAGCGCTCCAGCTTTTTGGCAGTTTTCCCCTCATCAAGGCGAACGACACAATGAGCCATACTGACAGGTTGGATCTCCGAAATACCCAGTTCAATGGCTTTTTGGATGATCCATTCCATCTTGTCCTGCTTGGGAAGCCCCTGATAGAGGGTGACCCTCACTGTCGGTTCGTGGTTTTCTTCAAGGATCCGTACTGTTTCAAGGGTGACGGCATCTTTGGAAAAGGCCGTAATTTTCATAACGGCGGCAATCTGGTCAAGGCTTACGATTTGAACCTCGTCCCCTACTTTCATGCGCAGGACATGGCCCATGTGATGGGCATCCTGGCCTGTCACTTCCAGGGTATCGGCAAAGGGTTTGCCTAAAAAGAAACGGTACACGTCAGGCATCCTTTCTCATGGTGATTGCGGTCCAACCAGCACGGTTTTTAACATCAAGGACAGTAAAACCATGTTGCCGAGCCGCTTTTTCCACATCGCAAAGGCGCTCCTTGATGACGCCCGAGGCGAGGAAGAGCCCGCCTTGACGGAGCTTTTTGAATGCATCGGGAAGGAGCGTGATGATGATGTCAGCAATAATGTTTGCCACAATGAGATCGGCCTTTTCATCGGCATCATCGAGGAGATTGCCCTTTTTGACCGTAATCCGGTTGGAAAGGTGATTTTTGGCAATATTTTCCTTGGCCACTTCCACAGCCTTGCCGTCAATATCAATGGCATGAATGGAACGGGCGCCCATAAGCGCGGCCGTCATGGCAAGGATCCCGCTTCCTGTACCGACGTCATACACATCGATATTGGGCGTGACCAGTTCCTCAAGGCGTTCGATACACATCCGCGTTGTAGCATGCATTCCCGTACCAAAGGCCATACCGGGATCAAGTTCGATGACTTTTTCTTCCGCCGTCGGGGTATAGCTTTCCCAATCGGGTTTGATGACAATCTGACTGCCGATCTTCGTCGTATGGAAATACTGCTTCCATTCATTGGCCCAATCTTTTTCACTCACCTTACGGAAGCGGAGCTGACCAACCTGGAAGCTGCCAATTCTCTTTTCTATCTCTGACAAGCCTTCCTTAATGGTGGAAAGGCGTCCGGACAGTTCTTCATCTTCAGGATAATAGGCAGAAACGGTCACAATCTCCGTTTCTTCCGGCATGGGAAGGTCACACAGTTCCCACGTTGTATGTTCCTTGAGCTCCTTGAGGAGCAGGGGATCGTCTATTTCAACTCCGTTACGGGCGCCGGCTTCACAAAAAAGATTGGCTGTTGCTTCGACGGCTTCACGGGTTACACTGATGCTGACTTGCTGCCAAGTATCCATTTGCTTCATCCTTTCTTTGTTATCAGCTCATTATACCACAGGTAGGGCGCTCCGTCATACAGCCGAAAAAAAAGACCAGGCCCTCAGTCCTGGTCTTTTTTGCGGTCTCGATTATACCACGCGTTCACTTTTTGGCTGTAATATTCAGCTTCCTTTTTACGGCGCCATGCGTCTCGTTCATCGCAGATGGCAAGCATTTCATCAGCAATGTCCTCAGCCGAAGCCGGCTGATTGTGCGCGACATAAAGGGCCAAACGGCGGATGCTTTTTTCAGAGCCCAAATTTGCAGCAAGCAGACGTCCAAATTCAGCAGGGTGACCCAGCAGGACAACTTCTTTTATAAGACGCTCCGTCCAGTATTCCACTTCATTTGTCATATGAGGCTCCTTAGCATTTGCTGGACCAAGTCCGTGGGTAAAAAAGCAGCAGCATGGGGAGCAGTTCCAAACGGCCAGCGAGCATATCAAAGATCAGGACCAACTTGGAAAAGTCTCCATATACGCCAAAGTTACGGCTCGGACCCACTTCTGCAAGTCCCGGTCCGATATTGTTGAGGGTGGCCGCAACAGCCGTAAAGTTGGTCGTAAAACTAAAGTTTTCGAGACTGATGGCAAGCACGGAAAGACCAAAGACAAAGAAATAACTCGTCAAATAGACATAAAGGGAACTGAGGACCTTGCGGTCCACGGTCTTCTTGTCCATCCGGACACACTGTACACCATGGGGATGAATGATTTGGCGCAGTTCCTGCTTGATACTCTTCATGACAAGGACAACGCGGCTGACTTTGACGCCGCCCCCTGTTGATCCGGCACAGGCTCCGATGATCATGAGCATGACAAGGATGGTTTTGGAAAAGCTTGGCCATAGGTCAAAGTCCACCGTTGAAAACCCTGTCGTCGTAATGATGCTACCGACTTGAAAATAGGCCACGCGCAGGGCTTCCTCAAAATTGCCATACCGCGGTTCAATCTGCCAGGTAATGGCAAGGCCGGCACAAAGGATGATGGCAAGATACGCCCCCACTTCTTCCAGATGGAAGGCTTCATAGAAATTCTTTGTCAGAAGCAAGTAATAGAAACTGAAATTGACGCCAAAGGCAATCATAAAAATGGTGATGATCCACTGCTGAAAGGCGTATACTCAGCGCAGCTGCTGTTGAGGACCCCGAAGCCCCCCGTTCCCGCTGTGCCAAAAGTAATGCACAGGTTATGGAACCAGTTCATCCCAGAAAAAGCCAAGATGGCAATCATGAGAAGGGTCATACCAAGATAGATACGGTAAAGGACGATGGCCGTGTTCTTTACACGGGGCACGAACTTTGATACATCAGGACCGGGGCTTTCCGCTTTCATGAGATTGATCTGCGTACCACCGCTGCCTGAGGGGATCATCATGAGAATGAAGACCAAGACGCCCATCCCGCCAATCCAGTGGGAAAAGCTCCGCCAAAACAGGCTTGTATGAGAGAGCGCCTCCACATTGGCCAATATGGAAGAACCTGTCGTCGTAAACCCTGACACAATCTCAAAAAGGGCATCAAGAAAAACCGGAATCTCACCGGTAATGACAAAAGGAATTGCTCCATAAAGGGAAAGGACAACCCAAGAAAGCCCAACGGACACAAAGCCTTCGCGCTGATAGATGGCGGGATTGGCAATCTTTTTGCGGGAAAGGAGCCAGCCTGCCGCTATGGCCCCGACTCCCAGGGCAAGATAGACCAGGCCCTGCCACTCCCCATAAATGAGGGCAATGAGGCAGGGAAGCAGCATTAAGAGGCCTTCCGTACGAAGGACCCAGGAAAGGATCCTTCCAATCACAGCATAATTCATGGCCTCACCCCACTATTTTAAAATATTATAAATATCGTGGAACCCGATATGGGTTGTTACGACAATGACCGTATCCCCAATCCGGAATTCATCCTGACCGCCTGGGATAATCAGCCTGCCGCCGCGCAGGATTCCAGCAATGATGACACCGTCCTTGATTTTCATATCGACGAGCTTCTGCCCGGTCACCAAGGAATCCTTATCAATGAAAAATTCCATGCTTCGACGCGCCCATTCATAAGGCGATAAAGGGTTTCCACATTGGACTCCATGCTGTTGCCGGCAGCCCGGACATACTGCACAATCTTTTGGGCCGTAATCTCCTTCGGATTGATGACGCTGTCCAGATGAAGGTTATCCAAAAGTTCCCCAAAATCGACATGATTCAGCTTTGTGACAACCTTTTTCTTCACACGGTTCATGACGTAAAGGGAAAGGATGGCGTTAACTTCATCGATGCCCGTGCAGGCCACAAAGCCGTCCATATTTTCCAGATGTTCCTCATCAAGCAGTTGGCGGTCCGTTCCATCCCCACAATCGACAGTTACATCGGGCAAGGCATCCACAAGCTCTTCGCAGCGTTTCATATCCTTTTCGATGATGGTCACGTGGATATTGCGGCTGGAAAGAAGCTTGGCCAAATAATAGCTTGTAGCTCCGCCGCCGACAATCATGACGTTTTCCGCTTTGTTTGTCTTGACACCGATTTTGCGGAAAAATTCCTCGACATCGCTGGGCATAGCCATGATGGTCAGGATATCGCCGCTCATGATGACTGTATCCCCGTTAGGAACAATGATTTCACTATTGCGTTCAATGATGCAGATAAGCAGATTATTTGTCGTCAGCTGCGCCAACTGCTTTAAGGAAATCCCAATGAGCATGGACCGCTGGGGAACGCGGAAGCGCAGCATATCGATTCGGTCCTTGGCAAAGCTGAAGATATCAATTGCCGTAGGAAAATTAAGGAGCCGCGTCATTTCCTTGGCAGCTTCCAGTTCCGGATTGATGGTCATGGAAAGATTCAGGCCCTTTTGCAGGAAATGGCTTTCCTCCGAATAATGCGGGCTCCGCACACGGGCAATGGTGTGACAGCCGCTATTATTGAGTTTGGCAATGACGCAGGTCAAAAGATTGACTTCATCGCTTTCCGTCACGGCAATAAGCATATCCGCATGCTTAAGATCGGCCTGCCGCAAGACGTTGAAACTTGAGCCGTTGCCTATGATACCCATGACGTCGTAGTTGGTCGAAATATGGTGGATGAGGTCCGCATTGGTATCAATGACGGTCACATTATTGTTTTCCTTGATAAGCTGCGTAACGATATTTCGTCCCACCTTACCGCAGCCGACAACGATAATTTGCATTTTGTTCTCCCCCACAGCAAATCTAAAAGCGTATCAATCTATTATATAACGGGCCTTTCCAAAAAGCCATATGATTGTACCATTTCATACACTTTCTTTTCCAGCAAGACGCCGAGCCACAAGTTCGAAAAAGAGGCAGCCTAAAAAGGAGGTCGCCCACTGCATGCTCCCATAGAACAGAAGAAACCGCCAGACGAGTTGAGGGCCGACCTGAAAGAGGGAGCTCACGGCAAAAAGCCCCGCTGTCATACAGGATGCCTTGAAAAGCGGGGCAATCAAGATACGAAGGCGCGCACGCTGCGCTTCTTTACAGAAAAAAGCGTAAGCCGCGTTTGAGAAAAAGACCACAGGAATCATGAAGGGAAGGGCAGATGACCTTGCATAAAGGCCACTGCAGGCAGGGCCGCACTCATGGCCCAGATTACGGCAGGCGCCGTAAAGCGCCCCGCAAGGACCAGGGACAAATTGACAAGGCTCCCGATGATGAGCGTCATCACAAAAGGCGGCAAAGGCAGCAAAATACGCAGCTGCTGCACCATAAGAGCGAAAGCCAAAAAAGGCTCCCCCGCGCAAAAGCCTGCATTGTATGATGGTTCATAGGGATCCCTCCTTTCTTATTTTCATTGTAGCAAGGCAAGGTCCATCTGACCAGTTGATTTTTTCGATGGCCTTTTCCCTTTGGGTATATTATAATTGATAAGTTAAGGAAACACCGTTTAGAGGAGCTCTTTTATGAAAAAACGAAACATTATCTTTGACCATTTGCGCGCCTTTCCATGCTGGGCGTCGTTGCCATCACGTCGGTGACCTTGTCATGCAGTCCGGTACACCATGGAACTGGCTCTACCTTTTGTGTGAAGTGCTGAGCCGCTACAGCGTGCCCACCTTCTTTTTTATCTCCGGCTACGGACTTTTTTATTCCCATCCCTTGGAAAAGCCCTTGGAGTATAGGTCCTTTATCAAGAAAAGATTCAAGAGCATCGGGATTCCCTATGTAGTGACGAGCCTCTTTTATATGGGTGTCGCAAGTCTCATGGCCCGAAACCTTGCCATGTGGCATCCCAAATACGTGCTTTTCACCCTCTTTTTTGGACTGGGAAATTATCACATCTATTTTCTCGTCATCCTCATGTGGTTCTATCTGCTCTTTCCCCTATGGAGAAGCCTCATGAAAAAGATGGAAGCCATGGGCCTTTATCTGAGCCTATCCATCCTGTTTATCTTAGAGCTTTTCTTATACCGGGTCAGTGCCCACTTCTGGGCCTATCCCCAATGGGTTGTCGATACGCCCCTTCTGTATGACCTGCTCCAATACAGGCTGAACTATTTTCCCTTCTTCTATCTCTTTGTCTTTATGATGGGCGGCGTCATTGCCCGTCATTATGAGGCCTTCCTTACCTTCATCAGAAAATGGAAAAAAGTCTTGGGCGCGGCTTTTGTGCTATCTGCAAGCTGCAACACGCTGATCTTCTACCGCTGGATCCTCATCCATCACATGCCCCTTGAGGATACGACGAATGCACTGCAGCAGCTTTCCACACCGGGCCTGACCTATACAGTCATCTTCATCCTCTTTGCCAGTGCCGTTCTGGACCGCTATCCTGAAGGAAAACTGCCTTTATTGGAAAAAATATCGGATCGTTCCTTTTATATCTACCTCATCCATCCCTTCTTTCTCGACCAATTAAGCTACTGGATCGATCGAGCCATCGTTCCCTTTGACAGATTCCCCATGCCCGTCTTTTACGTGCTCCTTGTCACGGTCTCCTATGTTGCGGCCGGTCTTTTGCAACGCATCGTCCCGCCCCTTAAAAGAAACCTTCTGGCACGTTTACCCAATAAGGCATAAAAAATCTCCCAGCAACTTCCAATCATGGATTGTTGGGAGTTCTTTTTTAGAGGAAAAGAGCCAAAAAGGGCACCGTCACGAGACTTGTCACGGTTGACGTAAAGACACAGGCAGAAGCAAATTCCGCATTGGCCCCATATTTTGCAGCAAGGATGGCCGTCGTAGACCCGATAGGCATTCCCGTAAGGATGGTTGCGACCGCCGTCAGAAGGGGATCGATGTGAAGGCCGTGAAGGCTAAGAAGGAGCACCAACGGCATGAAAAGCTGACGGATAGCGGATAGAAGCAAAGCCTTGCTCGATAGGAAGTTCTTTAATGGAATCTCTGCCAAAATCATCCCCACAATGATCATGGCAAGGGGCGTCGTGCATTCACCCAAGGCGTGGATTGCACTCACGGCAACCAGCGGCAGGTCGGGTTCAAAGAGCATCCGCAGGAGCCCAGTTCTACGGCAATGATGCCCGGGTTGAATAGGACCCTCTTTATACGCTCCCAGCGCGGTGCCGTCGTAAAAAGGCTGATGCCCGCACTCCACATGAGGATCCTTGTAGGGATGATATAGAGGCTGGCATAAAAAAGACCGTCCAGCCCATACCCATTTTCAATAACCGGCAGACCGGCAAAACCGGAGTTACTGACCAGCGTCCCGTAGCGCATGATAGGAATCTCATCTTTTTTACAGAACCGAAAGGCTACGTTGCTGATTATGAGTGAAAGGACTTCCACAGAAGAGGCGACAAAAAGGCTCAGGAGCCCTTTTTGCAGCGTTTCAACTGTCAAGGTAATCTGGAAGGACTCAAAGATCATGCACGGCAGGGTAACAAGGATGACAAATTCCGTAAAAGCATCCCGCGCCTCCGCTTTGAGGATTTTCCCTTTACGCAGTCCATAGCCAATGGCATATAGACAAAAAGCAGCATCTGGATGGAGAGCATCTGCCAAAAGCCTTCCACATTCTTCACCTTCCTCCATTTTAATTCTATTGTAGCAGATTGGATTCCAAGAAAACGGGAAAAGCGGCCATTGCCTTCTTTTTAAATTCACGAAAGGGCCTTAGTATTTTTAAGAATAACCAAAACAGCGCCACGGAAAAAAGCCTCCGTGACGCTGTTTGTAAAGTTTTTTAGATCCATCAATGCGCTTTTTATTTGACGTTGATTTTCCCGGCATAGACCGTACCGGACTCCACGTCAAGGGTCACCACATCGCCATCTTCCAGTTCCTTCATGGCTCCAGCGGCCCCAACAATCACAGGGATTCCGAAATTGATGCCCACAATGGCCGCCGGCGAGGTAAAGCCCCCTTCTTCAGCAATGATGCCCGCTGATTGGGCCGCTTTGGCACCCATTTCGTTTTCAAGGGCGGAACAGACAAGAATGGAACCCTCTTTTATTTTATCGATATCACTGAGATGCTCCACGCGGGCCACTTCGCCCGTAACGGATTTACGGCCAATGCCCTGCCCTTTGACGACAATTTCACCGACATTGACAACCTGAATAAGGTTCGTACTTCCTACTTTCCCCACGTTCTTACCCGCCGTGACAATGACCGAATCCCCTTTCCGGACAAGACCTGCATTTCTGGCTTCGTTGACGGCAAGGTCAATAAGGGCATCCGTATTGGGTTTATTGAGGCCTTTAAGGGGAACGACGCCCCAATAAAGCGCCATGCGGCGCAGACTCTCTTCTTTCGGGGAAACACCGACTACCATGGCGTGGGGACGATATTTGGCAACCATGCGGGCCGTGTATCCAGATTCCGTAATGGACAGGATCACGTTGGCATCAAGTTCCTGAGCAATCTGCACCGTGGCATGGGAAATAGCGTCCGTCATCTGGACCTGTGCCCCAATGCCTTTATGTTTAAAGACATTCACATAGTCAAGGGAAGCTTCAGTCCGTTTGGCAATCCGGCTCATGGTTTCCACGGCTTCGACAGGATAGGCACCGGAAGCGGTTTCACCGCTCAGCATGATGGCATCGGTCCCGTCATAGATGGCATTTGCCACATCACTTGCCTCAGCACGCGTGGCATGGTAATTTGTGATCATGCTCTCAAGCATTTGGGTTGCCGTGACGGCAGGTTTGCCAGCTGCATTGCATTTTGCGATGATCTGCTTTTGGACAACAGGAACATCTTCCATAGGAATCTCGACACCCAAATCACCACGGGCGACCATGACACCGTCGACAACTTTCAGGATTTCATCGATGTTATCGACGCCTTCCTGGTTTTCAATCTTGCAATGATGCCCATATTGGAGCCGAGGCTCTCCAGAAGGCGCCGGATCTGCATGGCATCATCGGCGCTGCGTACAAAGGAGGCTGCAATATAATCCATTCCCGCATTTGCCGCAAAGGTAATATCGGACACGTCTGCTTCCGACATAAAGGGCAGCTTCAAGATAGCCCCTGGCACAGCGACACGCTTACGGGAAGAAATCTCCCCGCCGTTGGTGACCGTTGTATGGATTTCAGTATCCGTCGTTGATTCTACCCGAAGGTCAGTTTCCCATCATTCAGAAGGATCGTATCACCTTTTTTCACCTCTTGGGGAAGACCGCTGTAGTTTACATGGGCTTTTTCCGCTGTGCCCTCGCAAGCTTCTGCAGTCAGTGTAAAGGCGTCCCCGTCCTTCAGTGTCACCTTGTCCCCCTTAAACAGGCCCAGGCGCATTTCCGGTCCCTTTGTATCGCCGATAAAACCGATGACACGGCCTGTTTCGGCAATGGCTTCCTTCAAAAGGGCCAATCGTTTGGCACATTCCTCATGGGATCCATGGGAAAAGTTGAAACGAGCCAAATCCATGCCGCTTTCAATCATCTTGACAAGGATCTCTTTTCTGTCCGTTGCCGGACCCAAAGTACAAATAATCTTCGTTTTTTTCATGGTAAGAACTCCTTTATCTTGACCTTTCTTCCCACCGGGGAGAGTCTTTGGTGTTGTATTCATCCATCCCTGTAAAAAAGCCGTCATCCCAGGAAATAGATCGTATAGCCCACAAGCCGCGGTGCGCATGGATTGCCCTCGCAAGGAAGGGGAACTTTCCATCCAGAACAGGATCGGTACGGAACCAATCCAGGTAAAGAATGAGGACCTTCTCCTTAGCCATCCAGCAAGTGACATTTCCTGAAACCGGCTCATTTCATTGTACTACAAAGAAAGTAGCGGGGCAAATCCCTTTGACCAGAAAAGGGCAATCTCTTGACCTTCTTTTTTCGAGAGAAAACGCAAGAAGCCCGGGCCAAAAAGGCTCGGGCTTTACGAAACTTCATAGGAGTGCCGCTAATTAGGATTCCTTGAATTCCTTGATCTTCTGGGTGAGCAGAGGCAGGACTTTCAGGGCATCGCCAACGATACCATAGCGGGAGATTTCAAACATCGGAGCATCCGGATCCTTGTTGATGCAGACGATGGTATCAGATTTACTCATACCTGCTTTGTGCTGAACAGAACCGGAAATACCGCAGGCGAAGTAAATCTTCGGCGTAACGGTCTTACCAGACTGGCCAACTTGGCGAGGATGTTCGATGAAACCTTCATCGACAGCAGCACGGGAACCGCCAACTGCACCGCCGAGCACATGGGCCAGATCCTGCAGGAGGGCAAAATTTTCTTTGGCTTTCATGCCGCGGCCGCCGGAGCAGACGAACGGAGCATCATCGATGGCCATTTCACCTTCGGTGACGACCGGATCTCTTCTCAGGACTTCAACGCGGTCTTCAATCTGATGTTTCAGGGTATATTCAACAACTTCACCTTTATGGGAAGGATCAGCTTCCGGAGCCTTGAAGGTCTTCGGACGGCAGGTCCCCATCTGAGGACGGTCTTCTTTGCAGAGGATCGTGGCCATGATGTTACCGCCAGCAGCCGGACGGTCCATTCAACAAGTCCGTCTTCTTCGACGTCCAGAATGGTGCAGTCTGCGCACAGACCGGTACGTTCACGGGCAGCCACGCGAGGACCAAGGTCACGGCCATCATTCGTAGCGCCGATAAGGATGGCGTTAGGACGATATTCAGTAATCAATTCTGCGAAAGCTTGGTGTAAAGTTCCGTGGAATAATGAGCAAACTTTGGATCACGGACAACGTAAACAACGTCAGCGCCATGAGCGATCAGGTCTTGAGGGATGTCTTTCGGATCATCAATCAGGAGGACAGCCCCAACACGCTGATGGCACTTATCGGCCATTTTTCTAACTTCGCCGAGCAGTTCGTATACGACATGAACGGGTTTACCTTCGTAATGTTCGCAATAAACCCATAAATCTTTTTCGTTACCGGTTTTCTTAGCCATTGTTATCCCTACCTCACTTCGTAATAATCTTGTCAGCGATCAGCTTGTTGACCAGCTTATCGACAGCAATTGCAGGATCTTCATCGTTGAAGATTTCGCCATGGACCTGCGTAACTTTCGGAGTGAAGCTCTTCATGACCTGAGTCGGGGAGCCGGCTTTACCGATGATGCTGTGGTCGATTTGGAGATCGTCAGCGCTGTAAACAGGAACCTGGGTCTTTCTGGCTTTCATCTTGCCTTTGATGCTGGCAAAACGAAGTTCAGGGCTGCGCATAACCGTAACGACGCAAGGCATCTTCATGGCCAGGGTCATGGACGTATTTTCGTTGTCGCGGTCAACAACGACTTTATCATCTTTGACCTGAACTTTCAGGGCAGCCGTAACCTGCGGCAGATCCAGATGTTCAGCAATTTCAGGACCAACCTGTGCCGTATCACCATCAATACCTGACGGCCGCACATAATGAGATCAGGAATCCCAAGATGTCTGATGGTTTCAGCCAGGGCAGCACTCGTAGCAAGCGTATCAGCGCCGCCGAAAGCTCTGTCACTGACGAGGATAGCTTCATCAGCACCGACAGCAAGGCAATCCTTCAGGACGGATTCAGCATGGGGCGGTCCCATGGTGATGACCGTAACCTTGGCACCCATGGAATCTTTGATTTCCAGAGCCGTTTCCAAAGCATACTGGTCATACGGGTTCATGATATTGGTGACACCGTCTCTGACGAGGTTGTTGGTAACCGGGTCGATTTTCATTTCGGCGGTATCCGGTACCTGTTTAACACATACAAAGATGTTCATTACAAAGCGACCTCCTAAAAACTTGAAATATTCAATCCATACCGCTTTATTGTAACACGGAGACCAGCGTCATGCAAGTTAGAAGGCTCTTATGAGCGGAGGAATGGTCATTATTTTTATTTTCTTTACAAAATTGAGAAAATTTACGTTTTATATTCACATTCATTGTCCACTTGTAACGTACAACTTGGTTATTTTGCCCAATCTTGTGAGAATCGGCAAAGAGAAAAGCTATGATTTTACTGAACTCATTGAAGTTACATATAATATTTAACTTATGAAGCATTCCTTCTAAACGACAGGAAAGAAATGAAAAAGAGGCATGAAGACTCATTTTTCTCCCTCTTCCTCTTCCTTTCTCCTATAAGAAAAGCCCCCTATTCCTGATTGCCGAAGATGGTCCTTCCATTGAACCTCTTCCGCTAACAGAAACGGAAGATTCCAGAGAAGGATAAAAAGGTCCCTGTCAAAATTGCAGGGACCCTTATGAAAAGACATGACTCAGCGGAGGCCCTCCTCCCCTAGGACCCTTTTGATGGCGTCGGTAAATCCCGGTGCCTTCCCGTCCACCCAGAACTGGGGCCGCGTACGGATCACTTGCCGGGTCTCTTCCACATGAAGATAGACAGGATTTTTCCCATGAAAGGCGCTGAAAATGGCGCCCAGCTGGGCTTGGACATCGGGCGTGTTGCGTCCTTTGCCAATGAAAAGGTGGATTTCCTTTTCGCGCTCCCGCAAAGGTTCAATGCGATTGGCAAACAGGCGCGGTGTCTCTTCGTCAAATTTCAGCATGCCCGTAATGGCGACAGGCTGATCTTCCTCAATCTGGCTGCGGCACTCCCCATACGTGCGGGGAAAGGCAATGACGCCGATGCTGCCAGTCAAATCTTCCAGCATAAAGGTCGCCATACGCTCCCCTTTTTTCGTTGAGCGGATGCGGACACCTGTAATGAGGCCGCCAACGGTCACGCGTTCGCCGTCATGATAGTGTTCCTCCGTGCAGCGGGCAATACCGGTCATGGACGAAAGGACCTTGCGGAACGCGTCCAAGGGATGGCCCGTGACGTAAAATCCGATGAGTTCCTTTTCAAGACGCAGGACTTCGTCCTTAGGGATTTCCGGCAGGTCCGGGATAGGGATGGCCGCAGCGCTCTGCCGCGTATCGCCGCCAAACAGGGAAAGCTGCCCTGTCATGCGGTCATGCTGATCCTGGGCCGCCGCGTCAAGCGCCCGGTCCATGATGGCAAGAAGCTGACGGCGACGATAACCAAAGGTATCCATGGAACCGCTTTTGATGAGGTTTTCCACGACCCGCTTGTTGACCTTGGTCAGGTCTACCCGGCTGGCAAAGTCAAAAAAGTCCTTGAAAAGCCCATGTCTTTCCCTTTCCTTGAGGATAACGGCTACAGCCGTTTCCCCGACGCTCTTGATGGCGCCAAGGCCAAAGCGCACATTATCGCCATCAACGGAAAAAGCGGCTTCACTGGAATTGATGTCAGGCGGCAGGACCTTGATGCCCATATCGCGGCAGACACTGATATACCAGCTGACTTTTTCCGCTACCGTGATCACGCTGTTAAGGAAGGCCGCCATATATTCCACCGGATAATTGGCTTTTAAGATACGCTGTCTGGTAGGCCACAAGGCATAGGCGGCAGAATGGGATTTGTTGAAGCCATAACCAGCAAAGTGCTGCAGCAGGGCAAAGATTTCTTCCCCCAGCTGACGGCTGATCTGGTGCTCCCTTGCCGCGCCGGCAAGGAACTTTTCCTTCATGCTGTCAAGGAGCTTTGCCTTCTTTTTTCCCATGGCGCGGCGCAGGATATCGCTTCGCCCAAGCTAAAACCGCCGAGCACGGAGACAATCTGCATGACCTGTTCCTGATAAAGGATAACGCCGTACGTATCGGCTACAATGGGTTCCATAAGAGGATGCAGGACCCTAGCCGTGCGCTTTCCATGACGGCCGGCAATGAAGTCCTCCGCCATACCGCTTCCTAAGGGGCCCGGTCGATAAAGGGCCACAAGAGGGATGAGATCGGCCATGGATTCCGGTCCCAGTTCCTTCATCAGTCGGGTCATCCCGTCTGATTCCATTTGAAAGACGGCCGCCGTATCACCTGCGCAGAGCATCTGACAAGTTTTGGGATCTTCGAGGTCAATATGGTGGATATCAAGCTTGATGCCCTGATTCTTTTCGATCATCTTCACCGTATCATCAATGACAGTGAGGGTCCGGAGCCCCAAAAGGTCCATTTTAAGAAGGCCTAAGGCCTCGGAACAGTCCTTGTCATACTGGGTACAGATATATTCATGGTCATCATGCTTGTCGAGGTAATCTGGAGCGGGACGTAATTGGTCAGTTCTCCCGGCGTAATGACAACCCCGGCCGCATGGGTCGACGTATGACGCGGCATGCCTTCGACACGGCCGGCAAAGTCCATGAGCTGGGCAATGCTGGGATCGTTCTGGACGAGCTGTTGGAGATCCCGGCTTCCTTCAAGGGCACTTTTAAGGGTTGTCCCCGGTGTATTGGGGATGAGTTTATTGACCTGCCCGACAACGTTCAAGGGCACTTCCATCGAACGGCCCACATCCTTGATTGCCGCCTTGGCCGCCAGGGTCCCAAAGGTGACAATCTGGGCCACGTGGCTTTCTCCGTATTTACTGGCCAAATAGTCCACCACCAAATGGCGTTTCACATAACAGATATCCGTATCAATATCCGGCATGCTCACGCGTTCCGGATTAAGAAAACGTTCAAAGATGAGGTTATATTTCAAGGGATCGATGTCCGTAATGCCTGTAAGGTACGCAACAATGCTTCCGGCGGCACTGCCACGGCCCGGACCAACGGTATATCATGGTCCTGCAGTAATTGATGAAGTCCCAGACAATGAGGAAGTAACCTGAATAGCCCATCTGACGGATGATACCAAGTTCATAGTCCATCCGCTTTTGAGCCGATCCATCATCCTTGGGATAGCGCTCTTGAAATCCTTTGACGCAGAGCTTTTTCAGATACGCATCCATACTCGTCTCCCCTTCGGGAAGTGGGAATTCAGGAAGGAGAAGATGCCCAAATTCAAGGGTGAGATCACAGCGGTCCGCGATTTCAAGAGTATTGTCAAGAGCCTCTGCGTCATCAGGGAAAAGAGCTTCCATTTCGCTTCGGCTCTTTAGATAATAGGAGTCGTTATTAAAGCGCATGCGCTGCGGGTCAAGATAGCGGGCATTGGTCTGGATACACAGGAGGATATCCTGACCCTTGGCATCGTCCTGATGGACATAATGGAGGTCATTTGTGGCAACAAGCTTCACGTTATATTTGCGGGCCAGGTGATGGAGTTCGTCGGCCACAGCCTTTTCCTCGGGCAGACCATGATTTTGGATTTCGAGATAATAATGGTCCCTTCCAAAGATGTCAAGGTACTCAAGCATGACCTTTTCCGCCGTTTCCTTTTCGCCCCGCACGATGTGGCGGGCCACTTCTCCGGCCACACAGGCACTGAGGCAGATAAGGCCTTCATGATATTTGCGCAGGTCCTGTTTATCAATGCGCGGCTTATAGTAAAAGCCTTCAACCTGCCCAATGGAAACAAGCTTCATGAGGTTTTGGTACCCTGTCCGATTCTCGGCAAGAAGGATCAGATGATAAAGCTTGCCGCGGGCCTCCATATTCTTTACGGTGTGGGAACCGCTTGTAATATAGACTTCGCAGCCAATGATGGGCTTGATTCCCTGCTTGACGCATTCCTGATAGAATTCGATGGCACCATACATGACACCATGATCGGTAATGGCAAGGGCCGGCATTCCCAGCTCCTTGGCATAACTGACAAGGTCCGGAATCCGGCAGGCCCCATCTAGGAGGCTGAACTGCGTATGGGTATGGAGATGGACAAATTGATCCATAAAGGACTCCTTATCAATAAAAAAACAGGAAGATGCCGCAAAATCGCGCAGCACCTTCCCTAGCTCAAACGGATGATGCAGAAAAGTACGGGACTTTCCTTATTTCAGATAGATGAGTCCCGCCACTTGGAGCAACATGATGAGAGGGACACCAAAGCGGAACTTTATATGCTGCGTCTTGTGCCGAAAGCGTTTCATCCCGCCAAAGGCCCCCATTCCGCCGCCAAAGACGACAAGAAGGAGCAGGACCTTTTCGGGAATGCGCCATTTATTATGGATGGCACAGTACTTATCATAGGCGTAGATGAAGAAGGCCGCCACATTGATGACAGCAAGATACGCCAAAAACAGCGGCTGGTCGAGGATGGCTCGCATGACGGGTTATCCTTTCCGCGCTGCGCGCTCACCAATCACGCGGGCGGCGTAGACACCGGATGCACTCGCCTGGGAAAGGCCGCGAGTAATGCCCGCGCCGTCGCCGATGGCAAAGAAATTGGGCAGCTGGGTTTCCAGGTTGCCATCAAGTTCCAGACGGGAACTATAAAACTTGACCTCTACACCGTAAAGAAGCGTATCATCATTGGCCGTTCCTGGGGCAACCTTATCGAGCGCGTAAATCATTTCAATGATGTTGTCCAAATGCCGCTTTGGCAGGACAAGGCTCAAATCGCCGGGCACGGCGTTCAAGGTCGGTCGTAGAAAACTCTTGCTGAGACGATGGGCATTGGTTCGGCGGCCCTTGACCAAATCCCCGAAGCGCTGGACAAGGACGCCGCCGCCCAGCATATTTGACAGGGAAGCGATGTGTTTTCCGTAGCGGTGCGGTTCCTTGAAAGGTTCTGTAAACTTGTTGCTCACAAGAAGGGCAAAGTTTGTATTGCCGCTGTTGCGGGCCGGATCGCTGAAGGAGTGCCCGTTGACCGTAACGATTCCATCCGTATTTTCTGCAACGACATACCCATTGGGATTCATGCAGAAAGTGCGGACCCTGTCGCCATACTGCTTGGTTGTATATACGAGTTTGGCTTCATAGACTTCATTTGTGATATCTTCAAAGACCTGAGCCGGCACTTCGACACGAACACCGACATCAACTTGGTTGTTTGTCAGGTCAAGTCCCAACTGTTCACATTCCTTGCTGAACCATTCGGCACCGGCGCGGCCCGGAGCACCAATGAGGTAGGTGCAGTCCACCGGTTCTTCCTGCCCTTTGATGAGGAGGCGATAGCCATCCTCTTTTTTTTCAATATGGTCCACCTGGGTATCGCAGCTGATTTCAATGCCATGAGCCAAAAGGAAACGGTAGATGCTTCCCATCAGGAGGCGGTTGTTATCGGTCCCCAGATGACGGACCTTCGCGTTGAGCAGATGCAGGTCATGGCCCAGCGCTTTTTTCCCAATGCGACAGTTCTTTGTGGAAAAGACTTCCCCCGGCGCGCCGTGGCGGCAGTTGATTTCATCGACATAATCAATGAGTTCCATGACGGTCTTTTTCGGCAGGTAATCACTCAGCCAGCCGCCAAATTCCGTCGTAAAGTTATATTTGCCGTCAGAAAAGGCGCCGGCCCCGCCAAAGCCGCGCATAATGCTGCAGGGCGTGCAGCGGACACACTGTTCGGTCTTTCCTGCAATGATGGGACAGTTACGGAAATCAATGGCATGCCCTTCTTCAAGAATCACAACTTTTATATCGGGGTATTTCAGGGCAAATTCATAAGCGGCATAAATTGCCGCAGGACCGCCGCCAATGATTGCTACATCTCTTTTCATTTCTTGAACACCTCTTTGTCATTGACCGTATTGAAAATAATGGAAGAAATCTGATTGATGGTCTTCATGGTTTCATCCTTGCGAAGGGCTTTATCCGTCATGATGACAAGGATGTATTTTTCCTTGGCATAAATGATGCCCCCTGCATTTTGGACGCGGCCCTCACTGGTTGAGACCTGGGCAAGGCGCAGTTTCTTCGGAAGCAGGGCACCTAAAAGCTGCCGATCATTCTGTTTTTCCATGAGTCCCAACAGATAGGCATCCAGTTCCTTGGAAACACAGGTTCCTTCATAGAGCCGTGTTAGGAGCGTGACCATATCATTGACAGAGGTATAGGAAATGGTTTCACTTTTTTCCTTGTCCTCAGCCGTTTCTTCCGTTTTTACAAGATCGGGGCTCCCCAAAATGGTGTCTGCATACCCTTTTCGAAGAAGGTACGCATTGATTTCATCCCATCCGATAAAGCGCACGAGTTCATAAAGAGCGGTTTCATCCTGATCGAGCATCATGTCTTCCAAAAGGATGCGGACGGGAACCTTGCTCCCCGGCTTGATTTTGGAAAGAGCCGGGCTCTTTTTGCGTAGGGCCTTGGCTGTCACGGTGACCGTCTCATCAAGGGACAGATTGCCCTCTTTCACCGCATCCAGGAGCGCCGCTGCAACGTAAGGCGGATGAGTCCTCCAGCTGGCATCTTTCCCGAAAAGTTATAAAAGACCTCTCCCGTATCGAGGGATTTATAATAGACAGAACTCGTTGCCCCCGACTGGGCAATGACATTATTAAGGAAAGTATAAGGCAGCTTTGTATCCTTATCATGGACAAGTTGGGATTCCTGTTTTTCAATTTCCTTTTTCTGGGCAATATATTTAGGGCTCTGATGAATGAGATGAAAGGATACCCCACCCACAAGAAGCAGGAGTAAAAGACACAAAAGAATCCGTTTGTTGATACTCATAAGATTTCCATAACCCCCTGGTTTTGTTTGAGCCATCCTTCCCGTACTTTTCGGTCAGGAAGATAGCTTTCTACGTAAGACCAAAAGACGCGGTCATGATGCATGGAAAAAAGATGACACAATTCATGGACAACCACATACTCCACCGCTGACGGCGTGCAAAAAACAAGATGCCAATTAAAGCGCAGATGTCCCCGGCTGCTGCATGAACCCCACCGTGTCCGTGCCTTGGATAAAGAAAAGGGCGGTGCGGGAAGCTGCATAAGGGCAGCGTAACGGCTGACAAGCGCTGTAAAAACTCCTTTAAAAGCCCGTACAAATAGCGCTGCAGGTCCACCTTTGCCGCAGTCACAGGAAAAAAGAGTTCCCCGCTTGTTTCCTTGAAGGAAATGCCATTTTCTTCCGTCATGCGAAGCGTCACGTTCCTTCCCAAGATAGGAAGGGTCTCCCCTTCCCTCAGAGTAAGGGCTCCGTAGCGAGCGCGGCGGCGGCGCATCCTCGCGGCGTGCGTCTCAATCCATTCCTTTTTTTCCGCTACAAAACGATCAATATATATTTTTGGCGTCCCGTAAGGGGCCCGCACGATGAGCTGACCGTCCCGGTCGATTTCAAGGGCAAGGGTCCTTCGGCGTGAAAAAACAAGTTTTGAAGATACCATAGCCATTCTATTATAACACAATGTCCTTCCTGAAACGGGAAAAATATTTTAGCAGCGCTGTGACTCCGTCAGGAAAAAAGCTCTGTTCTAGGCGTCAGGAAAATGATTCCAAGACTTTTGGGAGGCAAAAAAGACCCTCCGCCCAATGTAACGGAAGGTCTTGAAAAAGCTTTTTTTAGAAGAAGCAAGCCCTACATATCAGTTGGATCAGGTACAGTTCAGCCATGTTCTTCATTTTTTATAGGACGCACTTCAACAACAATTTCCTTCACGCGGTGGGCATCCGTCTTTGTCACCGTTACATGGAGATTCTTTTCGTCAAAGGAAGCCCCTTTTTCGGGAATTTCGCCCAGACGCTCAATGACCCATCCGCTGATGGAATTATTTTCCAGGCCATAGACAGCATTATCAAGGTCCAGGTAGCGGAAAAGATCAAAGAGGTTCGCGTTTTGTCCATTGGAATCGCAGTTAACAAGATACGTATGTTGGGCAATCTTGCGAAAAGATGAAGTCATGCGGTCATGTTCATCCCAAATCTCACCGACCAATTCTTCAACAATGTCCTCGGTTGTCACAAGGCCGTCAATGGTCCCATAACTATCGACAACAATAGCCATTTCCACCTTGGCCTTCTGCAAGTTTTGAATGACAAGGCCAATTTTGTCGAAGTATGGACAAAAACCACAGGCTTCAAGATGGTCTTGAGGTCAAAATCAGGATCTTTGAGATAGGACGCATAAAAATCACGGGCATGGACGGCCCCGATGATTTCACTGTAGTCGTCCTTAAAAACGGGAAGACGGGAGAATCCTTTTGTTGAAAAAATGGCAAGGGCCGCTTTGTTTCCCTCAGAAATATCGATGGCTTCAATGTCGACACGAGGCGTCATGATCTCCCGAACACGGATATCACTGAATTCAATGGCTGACTTGATGCGCAGGCTGTCCGCTTTCTTGATGAAGCCCCCTGTTTCCACTTCATCAACCATGAGCATGAGTTCCTCTTCCGTAGCAGAACGAGGGGGCATCTTGGAAGCATAGCGTCCCATGGCCTTTTTTGACGATACGGAACAAAAAGGTAAAGGGAATAAATAGGAGGACGAGGACGGAAAGGAGCCGCGCCGATTTCATGGCATATTTTTCAGGTTGATCCTTAGCGAGGTCTTTAGGGATGATTTCTCCAAAAATCAGGATGATGACTGTCGTCAGCACCGTAGCAAGGGCAAGGCCCGAAGCTCCCATATAGGCTGTTGAGACGGCAGCAGCCAAGGAGGCCGCAGCAATGTTGACGACATTATTGCCAATCAGGATGGTCGTGAGCGTCCGGTCAAAACTGTCAAGGAGTTTCATCACGATGCTCGCCCGTTTATCACCCGTGCGGGCGATATTCTTGAGCCGCAGTTTGTTGCTTCCGGTCAGCGCGGTTTCCGCCGCTGAAAAAAACGCCGAAAAAAAGATAAAAAGAACAAGGATCAGGGCAAGGATCCCTGATGGGATTTCAAGATTTTCCAAAGTGACACTTCCTTTTAGGATGATGATTCCCCTTATTATAGAAAAAGTGGGAAGCAAGGTCAAATCAGGAGCCTGCCGTCATCAGCCAAAGGCATGGGTCAAAAGACCGTCCTTGAGGGCCTCTACCGTAGCAGCAAGCCCAAGAGGATGAGCAGCGGCAAGCTCCGTTTCCTTTCCGTAGCCGTAGGTTACCCCTACACAGTCGATGCCTATCTTGCGGGCACCTTCAACATCATAGGCCGTATCCCCCACCATGAGGACGCGTTCCTTTGTCTTTTGAAGGCCAAGCCGGTTCAGGACCTCTGCGATGACTGCACTTTTGGTTCGCCGGGAGGCATCGAAGGAAGCACCGCCAATTTCCCGAAAATAAGGCGTAAGGCCAAAATGATCGGTAATGTGGCGCACAAAAACTTCCGGTTTGGCCGATGCCGTAGCAAGCAGGAACCCTGCCTCATCAAGCGCCTCCAATAGGTCCGTAATGCCTGGGTACAGTTCATTTTCAAAGATGCCGATTGCAGTGTAGCGTTTCCGGTACAGAGCTGTCGCTTCAAGGGCCATGGCTTCGGTAAACCCAGGAAGGGTCAGGAAAGAATCGACAAGGGGCGGTCCGATGAAATAAAAAAGGTCCTTTTTGCAGGCACCGGCATGCCTAGTTCCCTGAGCGCATATTGGACGCAGCGGATGATTCCCTCCTCCGATTTCGTGAGGGTTCCGTCAAGGTCAAAGAATATCACGTCTTTCATAGGTACGTTCCTTTCAAGAAAGGGGCAAGGCCCCATCAAAGTGACAGGAAAACGGGGCTGCAGCAGTGCCGCAGTCCCGTCAGCAAAAGCAAAGGTCCTATCTATTTTACCATTTTTTCTCTAAAATGACACTCCACAGAATGCCTTCCCGCAGTTTCTGCTGCCGGCTGTGGCGCCTATGCGCTGTCTGGACGGCTTTTTGAGCTTTTCTCAGGTCCTCCTGGTTCGAGACTAACTGAACGCTGGGTTTTAGCTCCTCAAGGCTTTCTTTGAGGGGACCGCGGTCCTTACTTTCCGCAAGGACTGCCGCCGCTCCATCACAAGGAGCGGGTGCTTCATGCGGCCGCTTTTTTGGCCTTATCCGCAAGGGCCGCTTTTCCTTGAGGACAGGACGCTTTTTTCGCGCAATGAGGTGTGCATTGGAAAAAACGATAAAAGCGAGGAAGACAAAGAAAATGAAATGATCCATGCGGCGGCCTCCTTACTCTTCACTTGGATGATCCACTCCCTGCAGGGGCTCACCACCTGCAATCTGCTCCCTCATAGCCGTATCGGCATTGATGTTCTTCATGCGGTAATAGTCCATGACACCCAGGTGTCCTTCACGCAGGGCGGACGCCAGGGCGGCCGGAACTTCAGCCTGGGCTTCGACGACCTTGGCCTTCATTTCCTGCGTATAGGCACGCATTTCCTGTTCCTTGGCCACAGCCATGGCCCTCCGTTCTTCCGCTTTTGCCTGGGCAATGTTCTTATCGGCTTCGGCCTGGTCTGTCATGAGCTGGGCACCAATATTGCGTCCCACATCAACATCGGCAATATCAATGGAAAGGATTTCAAAAGCCGAGCCAGCATCAAGTCCCTTGCTAAGGACCGTGCGGGAAATATGATCCGGGTTTTCGAGGACGTCCGTATGCTCTTCCGAGGAACCTACCGTGGTGACAATGCCTTCTCCGACTCGGGCAATGATGGTCGATTCCCCGGCACCGCCAACAAGACGGTCAATATTGGCACGAACCGTAACACGGGCCCGAACCTTAAGTTCAATCCCATTTTTGGCCACGGCTGAAATCAACGGGGTTTCAATGACTTTCGGATTGACGCTCATCTGCACGGCTTCCAGGACGTCGCGTCCAGCTAGGTCAATGGCAGCAGCCCGTTCAAAGGTAAGGGGGATGGCAGCCCGTTCCGCTGCAATGAGGGCATCAACAACGCGGTCCACGTCCCCACCGGCAAGATAATGGGCTTCAAGTTGATCCACATTGACATCAAGACCGGCTTTATTAGCCTTCACCAGGGGTAGGACAATCTTTGAGGGCACAACACGGCGCAGCCGCATCCCAACAAGGGTAAAGATTCCCACATTGACCCCGGCGGCAAGAGCGGACACCCAAAGACCAAGGGGCACAAAGTGCAGAAAGAGGACAATGAGGACAAAAAGAATCAGGACAACGAAGGAACTGCTCAATAAAGCAATCATGGGACCTCCTTTTCGACAACGAGCTGCCGTGAACTGACGGCAATGACTTTGACCGGTGTGCCGGCCTCATAGAATTCCCCACGGGTCATGGCGTCATAAGGCTCCCCGTGGATTGCGACGCGTCCGGATGGGCGCAGGGGCGTTGCCGCCGTTCCCGTCTGTCCCACCATCTGGGTTAGGCGTTCAGTGGCTTCATAGCCTTATCGGCGGTAAAGCGCAGTCCTAAGGTAATGCGCCGCCCAATGCGGCTATGCGGGCCTTTGTGAAAGAACCAATAGCCTAGGACAAGGGTCAAAAAAAGCAGGGCACCGACAATGAAAAGCGCCTGTCCTCCACCGCCAAGATAGAGAAAGAGAGCGGCCAAGAGGGAGAAAAGACCGGTCACGCCAAAAATCCCAAATCCGGGAATTGCAGCTTCTACCATGAGCAAGACGACGCCGATTAGAAGAAACGTCATAAACATAAGGAATCCCTCCTTTTATCAGAGGCGTTTACCTCTATATTCTACAACATACGGGAAATTCCTTTTTTAAGCAGCAAAAAAGACCTCTGGAATCATCCAAAGGTCTTATTCTCGGGAGTTGGTGGGCGCTAACAGGATCGAACTGCTGACATTCTGCTTGTAAGGCAGACGCTCTCCCAGCTGAGCTAAGCGCCCAAAAAAAAATGGTGACCGGAGGGGGAATCGAACCCCCGATACCGCCGTGAAAGGGCGGTGTCTTAACCGCTTGACCATCCGGCCATTGGCTCCCCGAGTAAGACTCGAACTTACAACAACTCGATTAACAGTCGAGTGCTCTACCATTGAGCTATCGGGGAATCTTGGTGCGTCCTAGGACGCGGTCACAAGCGTTATTATATCGAAGAGTGGCATTTTTGTCAACGGATTTTATAAAAAAAATATGGGAAAAAGGAAGAAAGATTCCTTCCTCCCCCACTTTTTCCAGGCAACAGGAAAAGAGCGCCGAAGCCAAAGCTCCAGCGCTCAGAAATAAACCGAACTCTTACAGGATGCCAGAAGGCAGCTGCATCGTAACGCCAGGTCCAATGGGAAGACCCAAAGTCATCCAAATAATCAGGAAAATAATCCACGCAATCTGCAGGCAGACAGCAATCGGAATGAGGTTCGATACAAGGGTCCCAATGGCCGCTTTGGGCATATATTTTTCCTGGGCTACGGAAAGAATCATCACAAATAAGGGTTCATGGGGGTAAAGCAGTTTGTTGGTGAATCGCCCAGTCGATAAAGCAATTGAGTGAATCCAGGGTGATATCCCAAAAGCATGAACATAGGAACGAAAATCGGTGCGAAAATGGCCCACTTGGCAGAGCCGGAAGACATGAAGATATTAACGAGACTTGTGATGATGATGAAGACTACACACATGGGAAGCCCCGTAAACCTACCGTTTCAAGGAAATCAGCCCCTGAAATGGCAAGCAGTTCCCAGATGGTCCAACTGAAGAGGGCTTGGAATTGACCGCAGAAGAAGCAGAAAACGACGAACGCACCCATCCCGCTCATTTGGTGGACCATCGCTTTGTTGACATCCTTGATGCAGGTAAAAGATTTTGTTGTCACGCCGTAGGTAATACCGGCCAAACTGAACATGATAAAGAGAAGGGGAATGAGGCCCTTAAGAAGCGGAGACCCTACAAAAGTATGTCCGTCCTTAGACAGGATGCCCGAGAAAAAGCCAACAGCCAAGATGGCAATATAAAGGACAATGACCAGACCCGCACGGTTAAGTCCTTTGATTTCAAGTTCCGAAACACCGCCCAGTTCCTCATCAGCACCGGGGTCTTCGTATTTGCCAAAGCGCGGCTCTACGATTTTGATGGAAACAAGGGCAATCATGAAGGCACAGAGGAAAGTAGAGACAAACATGAAGTACCAGTTGCACGTCACGTCTACAGCAAAAACTCCCGCTTTGCCAAAGAAACCATCAATGGCTTGGTTCGTAAGGCCTTGGAGCAGGGAATCGGTCCCCGCAATCATGAGGTTAGCGCCAAAACCTGCTTCCGCACCAGCAAAACCGACCATCATCCCAACAACAGGGTGCTTCTTGACACCGATATAGGCAACAGCCGCAAGGGGCGGAATGACAACCATGGCCGTATCAGATGCAATGTTTCCGCAGACGCCAAGAAAGGCAACAATAAAGGGGACGAGAGAGGGCGGTACGTTCTTCATGCTTCGGCGCAGCAGCGCGGAAAGCATGCCTGATTCTTCGCAAAAACCAATGGCAAGGGTCATGGTGATAACAAGGCCCAAGGGGGCAAATCCAGTGAAGTTCTTCACCATCGTCGTGAGAAGCCATTGGATGCCTTCTTTAGTAAAGAAGTTCTGGGATGCCACCAGTTTGTGAGAGGCCGGGTTTTCCAGTGCAAATCCGGCCTGGGTGCAAAGAGCCCCAACAATCGCCGTAATCACAAATAAAATGCCAAATAAGATGGCAGGAGGTGGCAATTTATTGCACACCCGTTCGACCGTATCCAGAAAACGATCGAGGAGACTTGCTTTTTCTTGCAGCTTCTTTTCCATGTCTTTTGAGTTCCTCCTTTGATGGATCCGCAGGCAATGGCTTCATCGGCGGAGGATCCGTAAGGGCCAGGGCGAAATTTCCTTGGATTGACAAGAATCCATAAGGTAAGGGTTCAGGGAAATAACGCGATGGCGATTCCAAGATCACAGGGCGAATCAGTCGGTTGAAGAAAGACAGCACCTTTCATATTGTCTGCGCATTGCAAAAAATAAGTGCATGATGCTGAAATGATGGGTCATTTCGTTTTTTGATTCTGTATCTATTATAACAGATTTTCATTTTTGTATATCATATTTTCCTTATTTTTCTATTAATTTGTCTATTTCAAAGAGACATAATAGGAATTCTTCTCAAAAATTATTCGTCTTTTCTAACCTTCTTTTTATATCCATTTAGCCATGATTAACTATATGATAGTTTCATTTTATATGCTTTGCCAAATTCTTTTATCGATAATTGTAACCACTGTAAATTATGAACCCCCTTTTTTCTTTCTTTATTCCCTTTTCACGGGCCTTTTTCATTACCGCTGAAAAAGGCTTAAAAAACACTGCCCTGCAAAATGTTCGCAAGGCAGTACACACGATAATCCATCTAGGACTGTTTTTCCCTTACAAGACTCCTGGCGGCAGCGTCGCACCGACACCAGGACCGATGGGGATTCCCAGGAGGGTCCAGGCGATGAGGAAAATGATCCAAATGACCTGGAGGGCAAGGCCCAGGGGGACGAGGCTCGAGACGAGGGTTCCGATGGCGATATCGGGCATGTATTTTTCCTGGGCTACGGCAAGGACCATCCACAGGTAGGGCATGACGGGGGTAAAGCAGTTGGTCGGTGAATCACCCAGGCGATAAAGGAGCTGGGCATAAGCGGGATGATACCCGAGCATCATGAACATCGGGACAAAGATCGGCGCGAAGATGGCCCATTTGGCAGAACCACTTGACATAAAAAGGTTGATGAGCGCCGTGATGAGAATAAAGGCCACGCTGAGGGGAAGTCCAGTAAAGCCAATTTCCCGGAGCAGCTCCGCCCCTTTGATAGAAAGGAGGGTTCCCATATGGGTCCAGTTAAAAAGGGCCTGGAACTGGCCGCAGAAAAAGCAGAAAACAACGTAGGAACCCATGGCACTCATTTGTTTGACCATGGCTTTGTTGATATCCTTTAGATTCATGAATTTTCCTGTGGTGAGACCGTAAGCAATGCCTGCCGCACTGAGGACAAAAAAGAGGATAGGAATGAGCCCTTTGAGGAGCAGGGAGCCCACAAGGGTATGTCCATCTTTGGAAAGGATGCCCGTAAAAAAACCTGCCACGACGATGAGGATGAAGACAAGGACGACAAGTCCCGCGTTTTTTATGCCGCGCTTTTCCGCCGGCCCGATTTCAGCGACGGTCTCCTCTTCCACGGGCCCTTCATAGGTCCCAAAACGGGGTTCTACAATTTTTTGGGAGAGCCACCCAATCACGAGGGCGACAAGGAAGGTGGAGGCAACCATAAAGTACCAGTTGCAGGTGACATCAACGGCAAAGTCCTGATTTCCCAAAAAGCCTTTGATGGCTTCGTTTGTCAAGCCCTGCAGCAGAGAATCCGTACCAGCGACCATGAGATTTGCCGTAAAACCAGCGTTCGCACCGGCGTAGCCCACGATCATCCGGCCACAGGATGCTTTTTGACGCCAAGATAAACAAGGGCACCCAAGGGCGGGATAACGACGGCCGCGGTATCAGAAGCAATGTTCCCCAAGGTCCCGACAAAGGCGATGAGGTAAGGCACGAGAGCGGGCGGCACGCGGCGCATGGATCGATTCAAAAGGGAAACCAAGAGACCTGATTCCTCACAAAATCCGATGGCCATGGTCATAGTAATGACAAGGCCCAAAGGCGCAAAGCCGTAAAGTTCTTCACCATATTTGTGAGGAGCCACTGGATACCGGCCTTACTGAAAAAGTTCTGGGCCGTGACGATATGGTGGGTGGCGGGGTTTTCAAGATGTACCCCCATTTCCGTAAAGAGGGCGCCCAACAGGGCGGTCAGGACAAAGAGCAGACAAAAAAGAATAGCTGGAGGCGGCAGCCTGTTGCAGACCCGTTCGACAAGGTTCATGAAGGCGGCAAGGGTACCTTTTTGCTGGGGTACTTTCTGTATTTTCATCATAATCAACTTCTTCCTTAGATAGTAAAATATCCGGCAAGGCACGAAGCCCCGCCGGATGTTCAAAAAGCGCAGCGCTTTTTCAAACTAGAGAGCGTACGGGTTACCTTTCCCTAAAAGGAAAGTCGTTTTAGTCAGAGAATGCCCGGGGGCAGCTGCATGCCGACGCCCGGTCCAATGGGAAGGCCCAAGGTTTCCCAAACGATGAGGAAAACAATCCAGGCAATCTGAAGGACGATGGCAATAGGAATCATGTTGGAAATGAGGGTCCCAATGGCAATGTCAGGCATGTATTTTTCCTGGGCCACAGAAGGATCATCCAAATGTAGGGAGACATCGGGGTAAAGCAGTTCCCCGGAGAGTCGCCCAAGCGATAGATGAGCTGGGTAAATCCAGGATGGTAGCCAAGGAGCATGAACATCGGAACGAAGATCGGAGCGAGGATGGCCCACTTGGCAGAGCCGCTCGAAACAAAGATGTTGATGAGGGCCGTAATGAGGATAAAGGCGATGCACATGGGAAGGCCCGTAAAGCCGATTCCTCTGAGGAAGTCAGCACCGGAAATCGCCATGAGCGTGCCCAGATGGGTCCAGTTGAAAAGAGCTTGGAACTGGCCGCAGAAAAAGCAGAAAACAACGTAGGCGCCCATGCCGCTCATTTGCTTGACCATGGCTTTGTTGACGTCCTTGACAGATTTAAAGCTGCCCGTCGTGATGCCATACGTGATGCCGGCAATACTGAAGAGGAAAAAGAGAATCGGGATGAGACCTTTGAGGAGCAACGATCCGACGAGGGTATGTCCGTCTTTGGAAAGAACGCCTGCAAAGAAACCGATGGCGAGGATGGCAATATAGAGCACAACGGCAAAACCGGCACGATGAAGTCCTTTTACTTCAAGGGGGGTCACTTCCTGGATGGTCTCGTCTTCATCTTTGCTGTGATAGACGGGGAACCGAGGTTCCACGATCCTAGTTGAAACAAGGCCAATCACAAGGGAGCACAGGAAGGTAGAAGCAATCATGAAGTACCAGTTACAGGTGACATCAACAACAAATTTCCCAGGTGTACCGAGAAACGCATCAATGGCTTGGTTCGTAAGGCCCTGCAGCAGGGAGTCCGTACCAGCAATCATGAGGTTTGCCGTAAAACCAGCCTGGGCACCGGCATAGCGACAATCATCCCTACAACCGGGTTTTTCTTGACGCCGATGTAAACGAGGGCAGCAAGAGGCGGAATGACGACCATGGCCGTATCGGAGGCAATGTTGCCGACCGTTCCAAGAAAAGCAATGAGAAACGGTACGATATTAGGCGGTACATTCTTCATACTGCGGCGGAGCATGGCAACAAGCATGCCTGATTCTTCACAGAAGCCAATGGCCATAGTCATGGTGATGACAAGTCCCAAAGGTGCAAAACCGGTGAAGTTCTTGACCATGCTGGTCAAAAGCCACTGGACACCTTCTTTGGTAAAGAGGTTCTGGGAATAGACGACCTTATGGGTCGCCGGATTTTCGAGGCCAAAACCAGAGAAGGTAAAGAACATCCCGACAAAAGCCACGATAAGAAACAGGATACAAAATAGGATGGCAGGCGGTGGCAATTTGTTGCAGACACGTTCAATCGTGTTGAGGAACCGGTCCACCCGGGACAGTTCCTTTTCATTTGTTGCAGCCATAATAGGTCCCCCTTTTAAATAGAATGAGTGCGCTGTATGAAAACCCCAGATGGGGAAATCATCTTTTTTCAGAATTTTAGTACATATCCATTATATCATTGGAAAGGGGCCTCGCCTAGTAAAAACTACGAAAGGCTGATATAATGGAGCATGTAAAAATTTCTCCCTACAAAAAGGAGTCTTGTCATGGAAGACGTTGTCATCAAAATCCTCCTGATTTCACAATCTGGAAGCTTCATAGTTTCAAAGAAATCCTTATTTTTTTCCTCGTACTTGCTACGGGCCTTGTTGTGTTCCGCTGGAAATGGCTCCAGATGAAAAAAGCCCGCACACCGGAAATGGCCATGAAGCGTGTCAAAAAAGCCATCAGAGAAGGTTCCCATAAAAAAACCTATTTCTTTGTGCCCCCAAAAGGCAGCCTTACAGCGTCGACCTCATTGCCCTTCTTCCCGGAAAGGCGCTGCTCCTTAGGGTCATCCATAAGGGCTACCGCATCTATGGTCATAATCAGGATTCCACATGGCGTGTGACGGATAATGCGTCAAGCTCATTGTAAAAAATCCTGTACGGGCCCTTGAGGAATCTGAAGCGGTCTTTAAGGAAACCCTGGCAAAAGAAGGTGCCCACCACGTAAAGGTGGAAACTATCGCCGTCTTTGCTGATAACTACGCCGAGCCATCGTTTTTTACGGAGGAAGACGTCCTCCCCCACTTGGCATCGACGCAGACGCTGAAAAAAGAAGTCCAGAGGATTGTGAAGGAAGAAAAGACACCGGTATCGGAAGGACTCAAGAGTGCCTGTCTGAAACACTATGTACCTGCAGATGAATGATAAAAAATAGAATCACAATGACAAGGGAGCGGGGCTCCCTTTTTTGATGGAAAAAGCTGTTATATTATGAACGTTGAATGCCTCTTTATTTATTTCGTTCATAATTAGCATTGGTCTATTTATACAACACAAGCAGTGTCATTGTCAAGGGATTGGGAGAAATATTAGGGACAATTTGAAAGTATATTGTATGCAATATGTAATCATTATGGAATTGTTTGAAAAAGAAAGGACGAAAAAAGAGAATAAGAACAGGATAAAAAGTGGTCAATGGAAAACTAAACAATGAGTAATGTTCGGATAATGAGAAAAGCCTCAAAGGAACGGATCCAAACCGCCCCCATATAGGAGGCAGCGTCGCTGCCTGTACAGTCTCTTTACTCCACCAAACACAAAAAGCCGCGAAGAAATCTAGGTTCTTTGTCAAATTTTGGGGTGCTAAAGTGTCTATGCACTCCTGGAGAGGACATGCACTGAATACAGTGCGTGTCCTTTTTCGTTGCGTGTGTTAATGTACAAGATCCTATTACGAAAGCGCTC
>ENA-OQCE01000125-OQCE01000125.1-human-gut-metagenome-genome-assembly--contig:-NODE-125-length-36198-cov-2.250561_pt1 | contig 36198 bp, 42 predicted proteins | sample MGYA00242495_ERZ504572 | MGnify/ENA primary metagenome ERZ504572 (study PRJEB26092, sample SAMD00036228) | human gut metagenome | host: Homo sapiens | study: EMG produced TPA metagenomics assembly of... | reverse complement strand
ATTACCATCGTGGTAGCGCTTTTCTGCTGCCTTTTTGCCTGTTTTCTCAATTACGGGAGAGCATCCGGTATTGATTATCAGCTCCTATAATCCGGATGCCGGTCGGACTTCCAGCAATATCTCTGACTTTATGGAGGAATTCCAACGTTTAGGAGGGACAAATACCGTTGCATTGGAAAACATGAATTGCAAAAGTTTTTTCCGAAGCTCCTTTTTGGGAAAAGAGAATGGCAGGGCTATTATCCAAATACCAGAATGATAAAAGTCCGGCATTGATTGTTCTTATTGGGCAGGAAGCTTGGGCTGCCTACCTTTCTTTGGAAGACTCTGTACGCGGCAATACTCCAGTAGTGAGTGCGCTATCCAGCCGGAACGCCATATTGTTGCCGGGAGATACCATCGATTTGAAAACTTGGATGCCTGAATCCGTAGATTTTTTCACGGATTTTCCGGATTCGCCTATCAAGGCCGGTTTCGTTTATGAGTATGATGTGGAGGCGAATATTAACATGGTAAAGCAGATGTATCCTGACACCGAGAATATCGCTTTTATATCAGACAACAGTTATGGTGGTGTTGCTATGCAAGCCTATGTAGTGAAGGAAATGAAGAAATTTCCCGAATTGGATCTGATACTGCTTGACGGACGTGTCAATACAATATATACTATTTGTGATAGGTTACATGAACTGCCGGAACATACGGCAGTATTAATGGGGACGTGGCGCGTGGATATGAATGATGGTTATTTTATGCGTAATGCTACTTATGCCATGATGGAAGCTGCTCCAGCCTTGCCCACATTCTCTTTGAGTTCTGCAGGTTTGGGATACTGGGCTGTGGCAGGCATCGTTCCTGCCTACCGTGCTTTGGGCAAGGAGATGGCAAGGCAATCTTATCGTCTGCTGACTGACCCGCAGGATGGGAATACTCATATGGAAGTCATTCCGAATGAGACCATACTGGACGGCAAGCTCGTGAAGGAAAAGGAACTGAATATTGCCAACCTTCCGGAACCGGTAAAGATGCTGAATGTAACCCCTTCTTTCTATGAACAGTACAAGTATCATATCTGGTCTGTCTGTGCTGTGCTATTGGTGCTGTTGGGCGGTTTGTTCGTTTCCCTTTATTTTTATTATCATACAAAGAAGTTGAAGGATGAACTGGAGGTATCCGAAGGTGCTTTGCGAGAGGCAAAGGACCGTGCTGAAGAATCCAGCCGCCTGAAGAGTGCTTTCCTTGCCAATATGAGCCACGAAATCCGTACGCCATTGAATGCGATTGTGGGCTTCTCGGACGTGCTGTCTGCCGGAGGAGCCTCGGAAGAAGAACAGCGTGGCTATTTTGAAATTATCAGGACCAACTCTGATTTGCTGCTTCGGCTGATTAATGACATATTGGATGTGTCCCGTTTGGAGGCCGACCGCGTCATCCTTTCTTTGGAGAGCTGCAATGTAGTGCAGATATGCCAGCAGGTAGTAGCTTCCGTGGCCCAGGCACGTAGGTCGACCAATCAATTCCTATTTGAGTGTGAACGTGAGGTGGTGGAGATGCGGACGGACGTGCAGCGTTTACAGCAGGTTGTGATAAATCTGCTTTCCAATGCGGACAAGTTTACAAAGGAAGGTACGATAACCTTGAAGCTGGAACTGGATACAGCAGGGAATGTAGCAGTATTTTCGGTGACTGACACCGGTTGCGGCATTCCTTTGGACAAACAGAAACGGGTGTTCGAACGTTTCGAGAAGCTGAACGAATATGTGCAGGGAACCGGCTTGGGCTTGTCCATCTGTAAGCTGACCGTTGAGAAGTGGGGCGGTGAAATTTGGATAGATCCTGCCTATACGGATGGAGCGCGGTTTGTATTTACCCATCCCATGAATTTATAAGGACTGACAAGAAATAAGGAAATATAATGAAAAGATTTAGTTGTTTTTTTATCTGGATTTTTGTCCTGACAAGCATACTGCCTGCGCAGGAAAGAGAGGTGAAACTGAAAGTCGTACAGACCAGTGATATACACGGAAACTACTATCCCTACGACTTTATACGCCGCCGGGAGGCAACCGGCAGTCTGGCACGCGTGCATGCTTTGGTGCAAAAAGAGCGTGAGACTTATGGCGAAAACCTGATTCTCTTGGACAATGGCGACATTCTGCAGGGACAGCCACTGCCTACTACTATAATTACATAGATACTGTTGCTCCCCATCTGACTGCAGAGATGATGAATTTCATGGGGTATGATGCCGGTAATATGGGTAACCATGATGTAGAGACCGGTCGTGCCGTTTTCGACCGTTGGCAGGTGATTGCCGTTTTCCGATATTGGGTGCCAATATTGTGGATATTGCTACCGGAGAAACCCATTTCAAACCCTATGAGGTGCTGGAACGTGACGGAGTGAAAATTGTGGTTCTCGGTATGATAACTCCTGCCATTCCCGTATGGCTTTCAGAGAATCTGTGGAAAGGGTTGCGTTTCGACGATATGGAGGAGACTGCCCGCAAATGGATGAAGATTATCCGTGAGCAGGAAAAGCCGGATTTGGTTATCGGTATGTTCCATGCCGGTCAGGATGCCCAGCTGATGGGAGGCAAGTATCGCGAAAACGCTTCGGTGGAAGTGGCATGCAATGTGCGGGATTCGATATTGTCCTGATGGGCCATGACCATGCTCGCGAATGCAAGAGGGTGTGCAACATAGTTGGTGACTCGGTACTGGTGATGGACCCTGCCAGCAACGGTGTCGTTGTAAGTAATGTGGATATAACCTTGAAATTGCGTGACGGCAAGGTTGTTGGCAAGAAGATAGACGGCATACTGTCCGATACGAAAGACTACGGTGTCAGCGAAGAGTTCATGCAGCGCTTTGCCCCCGAATATGCAGCTGTGCAGAATTTTGTTTCCAAGAAAATAGGTTCTTTTACCGAGCCATCTCCACACGTCCTGCCTATTTCGGTTCTTCCGCTTTTATAGACCTTATTCATGAGTTGCAGTTGGCAATCAGCGGAGCGGATATTTCTTTTGCGGCTCCTTTGTCCTATGATACGGAAATCCGTAAAGGAGACATTTTTGTGAACGATATGTTCAATCTGTATAAGTATGAAAATATGCTTTACACCATGCGTCTGACGGGAAAGGAGATACGCGATGCCTTGGAGATGTCGTATGATTTGTGGACCAATCGGATGAAGTCTCCGGACGACCATATCCTTCTCTTCCGTGAGAAGCGCCGCGAAGGTGCTACGGATAGGGCCTCATTCAAGAATTTCAGCTTCAACTTCGATTCTGCGGCGGGTATTATCTACACGGTGGATGTGACCAAGCCGGATGGCGAGAAGGTAGCCATTCTCAGTATGGCAGACGGTACTCCGTTCGATATGGATAAAATGTATAAGGTAGCGGTGAATTCTTATCGCGGAAACGGTGGCGGCGAATTGCTGACAAAGGGGGCCGGCATCTCGCAGGATGAATTGAAGGAGCGCATCATCCACTCTACGGATAAGGACTTACGCTATTATCTGATGCAGTACATTGAGCAGAAGAAGGTGATTGAACCGCGTGCGCTGAATCAGTGGAAGTTTATTCCCGAAGAGTGGGCGGCTCCGGCTTCCAAGCGTGATTATGAGTTCTTGTTTGGCAAAGTTAAAGAATAATTCACTATCTTTGCGGCTCAAAATCTATAGTATAAGTTTTTGGACGTGAAGCAGAAGAAAAAAATTATAGGTGCATTGAGCTTGCTGGTACTGTTTATCATGTACCAGGCAAGTATCACTGCGTTCACTCACGTCCATTATGTGAATGGGGTGATGATAACGCACTCGCACCCTTTTCATGGCACACACTCTCACTCTCAGACTTCCCTTCTGGTTATCGGGCATCTGTCGGTATTCCACTCTTCCGGGGTGGATGTGTATGAGGTTCAGCACCCGATGCGTCCTTTGCTGTCCATGCTCAGAGCCAAACCGGCAACGCCTACTGTAAAGGGGGAAGTTATACGTACTCTTTCCCTTCGCGCTCCTCCCCGCTCTTTTTTCATAGTCATTAGGTTTAAAAAACGCCTGGATTTTTTGCATGTAGATACCAGGTGTTTTAGTCTCGAATGTCCGGTATTTCAGTGAAAGAAGTGCGGTATGTCGGATTATTATCTTTTTTCAGACTTGAATTATTTTTTTATTTAGAGCGCTAATTTGATGAAACAATACATTTTGGCGTTGGTACTTGCAGTGGTAAGTGCCAGCGTAGCTTTTGCCGTAAATCCTATAAAGGAAGGCAATATGATTTCCGGCCATGTGATAGTGAAAGGTACGGAGGAAAATATACCGTATGCCACGGTTTTGATTATCGGCAGCGGTCAGGGAACGGTTTCCAATGAAGAAGGACAATTTGAGTTCCGCAAGCTTCCGGCGGGAAAATACAAGCTCCGTGTGTCTGCCGTGGGCTATAAGACCCAAGAGAAGGAAGTGACGGTGAGCAAGGACTTTACTGCCGTCATACATTTCCCGATGGAAGAGGAGAGTTTTATGACCGATGAAGTGGTGGTATCTGCCAACCGCAACGAGGTAAGCCGCAAGGCAGCTCCGGTAGTCGTGAATGTGATGAGTACCAAATTGTTCGAGATGGTCAACTCCACCGACCTTGCCAAGACACTGAACTACCAGTCGGGCTTGCGTGTGGAGAACAACTGCCAGAACTGTGGTTTCCCCCAGGTGCGCATCAATGGCTTGGAAGGTCCGTATTCGCAGATATTGATAAACAGCCGTCCCATCATCAGTGCATTGAGCGGTGTGTACGGATTGGAGCAAATCCCCGTGAACATGATTGAACGGGTAGAAGTGGTGCGTGGCGGAGGCTCTGCCTTGTTTGGAGCTAATGCTGTGGGAGGCACCATCAACATCATAACCAAAGATCCCATCAACAATTCCTTCCAGGTATCGAGTATGTTCTCCAATATGGACGGCAAGTCTGGGAGCAATATATGGGTGGCAATGTATCGCTGGTTGCCAAAGATAACTCCTACGGCATTGCCCTTTATGAGAGTTACCGCAACCGTAACCCCTACGACCGCGATGGCGATGGCTTTTCCGAGCTGGGCAAGCTGAACATGAATACCTTCGGTTTCCGTGCCTATTACCGTCCTACGCATTTCAGCCGCATCAATCTGGAATACCATACTACTAACGAACTTCGTCGCGGAGGTAATAAATTTGATTTGCAGCCGCATGAGACGGACATTACCGAGCAGACCAAGCATATCATCAATAGCGGAGGCGTGAGCTACGATTTATTCTGGAAAGAGTACAAGCATAAGATTTCAGCTTACACCTCCATCCAGCACACCGATCGCAACAGTTACTATGGTGCCCAAAAGGACATGAATGCCTACGGCAAGACGAAAGACTTGACTTGGGTTGCCGGTGGCATGTATGTAGCAATATGGACAACTGTTTCTTTGCTCCCGCTACCTTCACCGGCGGACTGGAATATCAGAACAACTCCCTGCATGACATTATGACCGGCTATCATCGTGACATGGAGCAGGATGTCCGCATTGCCAGTGCTTTCGTGCAGAATGAGTGGAAAATGAATGTACTGACCATGTTGGTCGGCGCCCGTCTGGACAAGCACAACCTGATTGACAAGCTTATTTTCAGTCCTCGCGTCAACCTGCTCTACAAGCCGACAGATGATTTTCAGGCACGCTTGACTTATTCTACCGGTTTCCGTGCTCCGCAGGCATACGATGAGGACTTGCACGTAACGGCAGTAGGCGGTAAGGGTGTCCAAATCAAACTGTCCGACAATCTGCGTGAAGAGCGTTCCAACAGTTACAGCGGTTCGGTAGACTGGACTGCCCATTTGGGGCACTGGCAGGCAAACATTCTGGTGGAAGGTTTCTATACAGACCTGCGCCATGTCTTTGTGCTCGAAGATATCGGCAAGAACGAAGTAGGGGATGTTATTAAGGAGCGCCGCAACGGAAACGGTGCACGTGTATATGGTGCCAATCTGGATGCGAGGATTGCCCATGGTAAGGAGGCGCAGTTCCAACTCGGATTTACGGCACAGCGCAGCCGCTATACCCATGAGGAAGCTTGGACAAAGGTGGACGGAAAAGACCTTACCACTAAGCGCATGCCCCGTACACCGGATTATTACGGGTACTTCACTTTCTCTTCCGCACCGGTAAAGAATTTTGATTTCTCTCTTTCCGGCACTTATACGGGAAAGATGATTGTGCCGCACTACGCACCGGAAGATGCTCCGAGGGTGCCTTCTGCAATATCACCTCGGACCGCATGGAGCATACCCCCCAATTCCTGGACCTGAATGTGAAGCTGAACTACACCTTTGTGCTTCACGACCATATCAAGCTTCAGTTGAATACGGGTGTACAGAATATCTTTAACTGTTTCCAGAAAGACCTGGATAAAGGGGAATTCCGCGATGCGGGTTATTTCTACGGACCGACGCAGCCGAGAACCTTTTTTTATCGGTTTCAAGATAATGAACTAAAAGTTCCATTTAAGAATTTTTAGAGCTAAATTCCGCAAAATAGTCCTACATTTGTCGCCAAAGCACAAAAAACATGGATACTAAGAGAATACGGAATGTAGACATTTCCCAGATACATCATTTGCCGATGATTGATTTCATCGGCAATGATTTTGCTATTTTTAATGACATCAAGGATATGCCTTTGAGCTCTTATCCCACCCGTTTGAATGCTGCTTGCCTGACTGTCTGTTTGAAAGGGTGGTGCAAACTGGAACTCAACCTGCAGCAATGTGAAATGCGGGAAGGTATGTTGGGCATTATTCTTCCCGACCAGATTGTTCTGCAACGGGAACGCTCCGAAGATTTTTCCGGACTTTTCATTGCTGTTTCAAAGGACTTTATGGATATGGTGATACCTACCATGCAGCAGCTTTTCCCTATGTTCTTTATGATTAAGGAACGGCCTTTTGTCCACATCACTCCGGAGGAATCCCAATCATTTCAGGAGTATCACTCTTTTCTTTGGAGCAAGGTGAAGCTGAAAGACAACCCTTTTCGTAAGGAAATCACTCAGGGGCTGCTGTTGGCCCTTTTTTATGAGATATATAACATTTATCAAGGACATGTCGTTCAGGAACGCATTCCCAAAAGCAGGAAGGAAGACTTGTTCGAGCGCTTTATCCGTGCCGTTTCAGAGTCCTATAAAGAAGAGCGAAGTGTGTCCTATTATGCCGATAAGATGTTTCTCACCGCCAAGCACCTCTCCACCGTAGTGAAAGAAATCAGCGGAAAGACGGCAGGCGAATGGATTGACAGTCTCGTAGTTTTGGAAGCCAAAGCCTTGTTGAAGTCTTCCGAAATGAGCATTCAGGAAATTGCGGACGAGCTGCATTTTGCCAACCAGTCCTTCTTTGGTAAGTATTTCAAGCATCACACTGGCATGTCACCTAAAGAATATCGCCGGCAATAGGTTCAATGTGACGGAATAATGTTTATTTTTGCGGTAAAGATTTACCCCCAAAATAAACTATCATGGAAAAAAGAGAAATTGACCTTACTGTTTCCTGCTATGGAAAGGTGAAAGGAGTGAAGTATGACGTTGTCATCTTGCCGTGGGGAGCTACGGAGCCCCATAATCTGCATCTGCCTTATCTCACTGATTGTATTTTGCCGCATGACATTGCTGTAGACGCGGCTGCGCTGGCTTTGCAGAATTCCGGTGTACGCTGCATGGTGATGCCTCCCGTACCTTTCGGTGCACACAATCCGGGGCAGCGCGAACTTCCGTTCTGCATTCATACGCGCTACTCCACCCAGCAGGCCATTTTGGAAGACATAGTTGCCTCCCTCTATGCACAAGGCATGCGCAAGCTGATTATTCTCAGCGGTCATGGCGGCAACAACTTCAAGGGAATGATTCGTGACCTGGCGTTTGTATATCCCGATTTTCTGATTATCGCTGCCGACTGGTTCAGCATCGTCTCTCCCAAAGACTACTTTGAGGCTGCTGTCGACGACCATGCCGGCGAGTCTGAGACTTCCGTCATGATGCATTACCATCCCGAGCTGGTGAATCTGGCTGAGGCCGGTGACGGAGAATCCCACCCGTTTGCCATTCCTTCCTTGAATGAAAAGGTTGGCTGGGCTCCCCGCCATTGGGATAAGGCTACAGTCGACAGCGGGGTAGGGAACCCCAAAAAAGCTTCTGCCGAGAAAGGAGAACGTTATATGAAGCCGGTGGTGGAGAAGTTGGCGAAGCTCTTTAAGGAAGTCGGTCAGGGAAGTTTGTATTGATATACTTGGCTTCCGGTATATATAAAAATAGGCAATAACCGTTGTGGATATTGCCTATTTTTTAAGTGCACCCTAAAAACTAATCTCTTTACTCTTACAAAAACTAATCTTTCTCTATTTCGAGTACAAAATTAGAAGGTTTTTACGGGTTATGAATTGACATAAGTCAAAAATCTCCTTTGGATATTATTTTTTCAAACGTGCCCAAAAGCCTTTCTTTTTCTGCCGGACCGGTTCACTGTTTTCGCGAAACAGTTCTTCGTAGGTCAGTCGGTCATGTATCATGCGGTAAATGCTTCCCCAGTCAGGCAGTCCGCCCAGGTTGCGGTCATCGATAAAGAGATCGGCTTTTACTTTGCGTGAAAAACCGGTGTGTGCGATGTCTTCTTCCGGATAGTCCCGGTTGACGGCATAGAATTCCACACCCCCGTTCCTGCACCATTCCACAGCTTCCTCCAGGAGCTTCCCTTCACGTACCGACCATAAAATCAGCCGGTGACGCTCGTTTATCAGCATCTTCAGCGTAGCGGTGGCAAAGGGAATTTCTTCTCCTATCCGGGGGTAGCGGTGTTCTACAATGGTACCGTCAAAATCAACGGCTATGGTCATAAATGAATAGCTTTTATTGGTTTCAGACTGTGGAGAAAATTATCCTTGACCGCCTGTGGCGCCGCCCTTCGCCGAGCAACCGGTCTTCGTATTGCTTGATGAGGTTGGGGGTAAGCTCTTCAAAGGTGATGGAACGGTTGCCGGTGAAGCGGAGAAAACTGTTCAGTGTACTGGTGTATATGCCGGAGGTGCTATAGCGTCCGGTTTGCCTTATGCTTCGTATCAGTGAACTTGTAAATGTATATATAGAAGTCATAATCTGAATTTTAAGTTTTAGAATTGCATATAAACGCTTCCGGGACTGAAAAGATTTCGTCCCGGTGGAACTTTTCTTCAGGAAGAAAAGAGGGGTTTTCGTATAAAACTCAGATATGTGGCCTTCGGGCAGACAGGAGGAGGGTTACAGTATGCCCGAACGTACCCGGCTCAGTGTTTCGGGGGTCATCAGCAGATAGGACGCAATATGCGACAAAGGAGCCCGCTTGATGACCTCGGGCTGTTGTTCCATGAGTTGGGTGTAGCGTTCGCGTGCAGTCTCAAATCGCCAGGAATCAGCCTTTATTTGTGAGACAATCAGGGAATATTCCAGAATCTTTCGGTAGAACATATTTATTTCCCATGAAATTTCGGTGAGCGTCAACAGCTTGTTGTACGGCAACAGATATACGACGCTCGGCTCAAGCGCCTCAATCATGAGATGGGTGGTTCCTGCTTCAGAGTACTTTCGATGCAGATGATGATGCAGCCTTCATAGGAAAAGTGCTCGGTGACGTCTTTGCCATTCTTATAATAGAATTGGCGCAGCATACCTTTTCCTACAAGTACGATATTATGCTTACCTGCTTCATTGAGTAACAATGCGCCTTTCTCGACTTCCTTGCGGATGAGGATTTTCTCTATCAGCTTTCTTCCTTCGGGAGCCATACTCGGATAACGGGAATTGACAGTGGCGTCTACGGTTTCTTTCAATAATGCATCCATAAGACCATGATTTATTTGTTCGGTAAGCAAGACCGGTAAAGTTCGGTCCGCTTCTGCTTTCGGGGAGCAAAGATAGGACTTTTGGAATTAAAAACAATTTCGGATGAAGCTTTTGTTTACCCATTTCATGCCATACCAACGGCGGACGAAAATGAATCCACGGATATTCTCGTCCAATAGGAAGGCTACCCACATGCCGCAGATGCCCCATCCGAGGGGGATTCCGAAAAGGTAGCCCGCTCCTACAGCCACGCTCCACTGCACTACCAGGCCTACATAGAAAGGATAGTTGACGTCGCCTGCCGCACGAAGGGCGTTGGTGGCGAAAATGTTGATGGGGCGTCCAATTTCGAGGAGGATATCTATAATAAGGATGGTGGCCCCCATGCGTATGATGTCGGGATTGGAAGTGAGCCAGCCAAAGATGGCATGTCCCGAAAGGGCGAGGATGCAGGACAGCATGACGGTTATCATGACGGATTTCTTCATGACGTATTTCCCCATAAGGAAGGCTGCGTGAGGTTTCTTCTCGCCTATCAGATGCCCGATACAGATGGCGCCGCCCTGGGCCATGGAGATGCTGAACAGATAAGCGAACATGATGATGTTGACACAATAGGTACGGGTGGCGAGCGCTTCTACTCCCAGCATGTTGATGAAGTAGGTGATGACGACTTGCGACGAGCTGTACGACAATTGTTCGCCGGCGGAGGGCAGGCCTACCTTCATCAGATTCTTTAGTTCTATCCATGGGAAAGGGCGGAAGTATGCCACTGGGAAACGGTGGATGTGCTTGCGGAACAGTATGACGAACAGGATAATCATGGAGACGCCCCGGCTGAAGGCTGTAGAGATGGCAGCGCCTTCTACGCCCAGTTCCGGAAAGCCGAAGCGGCCGAAGATGAGGGAGTAGTTGCCGATGATGTTGAGGATGTTGACCACAACGGTGACCATCATCGGGTAGATGGCTTTGTTGGCGCTGCGCAGGGAGGCGGAGAGAGTGAGGGATAATGCCTGGAAGAAGGCGAAAGCGCCTACGATACGCATATAGTCCGTGCCGTCCTGCATCAATTCGGCGGTGAGGCCCATCAGCCGGAGGATGGGACGGGCGCAGGAGAACAGTACCAGCTGACCGTGATACCTACCGCCAGGTTGACGAGGATGGATACGCCGACCACTTGCACTACTTTCTTGTGTAGTTTCGCACCGAGATACTGGGAACACAGAACGGACGTTCCGAGATTGATGACTTCGAAAACGAGGAAAGTGAGCATGATAATCTGGTTGACTACCCCTACGGCGGCAACACTGTTGTCCGAGTGGCGGCTCAGCATGATGGTGTCCACCGCACCGAGCATCATGATGAGAAGTGTCTCTATAAAGATGGGGGCGGCCAGCTTGGCAAGCCGCTTTTTCAGGCTTTCTTGTTGTATCATTGTCCGTGTATGTGCACTATACTTTAAAAATCGCGCAAAGATAAGGAAAGGTTGAAAAGGACGGTTTGATATGTATCAAATTTTTTTTCTTGTTTTAGGGTTTGAGTGTTAACGTGTTATCTCAAATTGCATGAAAACGGTGAAAAAAATATGTAGGAAAGATTTGCACAGTCCAAAAGTTTGCCCTACATTTGCACCGCATTTGAAAAGAATGCTGGTTATAAAAAGGAAGTTTGGGTGAGTGGCTGAAACCACCAGTTTGCTAAACTGACGTACGGGTAACCGTACCGGGGGTTCGAATCCCCCAGCTTCCGCCAGATGCACTCTTAGCTCAGTTGGTAGAGCAACTGACTCTTAATCAGTGGGTCCAGGGTTCGAATCCCTGAGGGTGTACAAGACAAATGCGAGGGTGGGTTCATCTAACGGTTAGGATACATGCCTCTCACGCATGGTATACGAGTTCGATTCTCGTACCCACTACAAAAACAAGAAAGCGGTTGACTGATGAAACGGTTGACCGCTTTTTGTTTTTTATTTTTCTGTTGTAATCCGAAAATAGTTTCTATATTTGCACCCGCTATGGCGAAATGTATATTCTATATCTTGTTAGGGTTGTTCCTCATATCGAAGTTCACTTCCGTTTCTGATGATATGGAGGGATGTAAGACACTCCCTACCGCGGATGTGCATTATTTCTCCGGAACCCGGTACAACTTGTCGGGGGCAGATGGCAGACAATGCCAGGGAAAAGGGGAGGACGCGAATTACAATTGCCTGGCAGATGCCGGTTGCATAGGAAATACCTTCTCATTGCGGCATGTCTCTTGCTCGAAATTATTGAGGCTTAATCCTGACTTCATTGCTGTCAAGGTCGCGAGAACCCTGAAAACTCTGCTTCCGGAAGAAAAGACAACTTCTTTCCCTTTTTACTTTCCATCCTCATAAGATTCATATAGATATTATGTATATACGCTGAGGCGTATTCTTATTTAGTGCTTTTCCCCCTCTCTTTCGGGAGCCGGAGAGATTTCCCGTCTCCCCATGCCGAGTTTTTCTCTATTTTTAAGTACTGATAATCAATATATAATGGATTTTCTATTGGATTTTATTCTCCATATTGATCAGTATATGATTGATATAGTGCAGGAATATCATATGTGGGCGTATGTCATATTGTTTCTGCTGATTGTGGTCATTATTATGATTTCCATACTGCCGGCCGTGGTAGAAGTGCTGCGTGCAAGACTGAAACAACGAAAACAAAAATAAATTAATATACTTAGTACATTTATCCATTATGAAGAATTCTTTTTTTAGCCGGTTCACACCGAAAGAACCGAAATTCTTTCCTTTGCTGAAGCAATTGTCTGAGATTTTATTGTCCTCGTCGGCTCTGTTGATAGAAATATTGGGCCATGACTCGCCTGAGAAGAGGGCGGAAGATTATAAACGAATCAAAGATTTGGAGCGCGAGGGCGATAAGCTGACCAATCTGATTCTGGATGAACTGGGCACTACTTTCATTACTCCTTTTGACCGGGAGGATATCCACGACCTGGCTTCGGGCATGGATGATGTGATTGATGGAATAAACAGCTGTGCCAAGCGTATCACTATCTATAATCCGCATCCTATTTCGGACAAGGGGAAAGAGCTGGGACATATGGTCCAACAGGAAGCGGCCCTCATTGACCAGGCCATGGATGAACTGGAAGCATTCCGCAAGAGTCCGGATAAGCTGCGCGCATACTGCAACCAAATGCATGACATAGAAAACCGGGCGGATGATGTCTATGAATTCTTCATCACCAGGCTTTTTGAAGAAGAGAAGGACTGCATTGAACTCATCAAAATCAAGGAGATTATGTATGAGCTGGAGAAAACGACGGATGCAGCCGAACACGTGGGCAAGATTTTGAGGAGCCTGATTGTGAAATACGCATAAACGAACGGACGCATGGAACTATTAGTGATTATCATTGTACTGGCTCTGATATTCGATTATATCAACGGTTTTCATGATGCGGCCAATTCTATTGCCACCATTGTGTCTACCAAAGTGCTTACACCGTTTCAGGCGGTGATATGGGCGGCTTTCTTCAATTTTGTGGCCTTTTTTATCGCCAAGTGTGTCATCGGCGGTTTCGGCATTGCCAACACCGTATCGAAAACGGTGATGGAGCCTTACATTACTTTGCCTATCATTCTGGCCGGTGTGATTGCAGCCATTGCCTGGAATCTGTTTACTTGGTGGAAGGGGATTCCTTCCTCTTCTTCGCACACGCTTATCGGAGGTTTTGCCGGAGCTGCCATCATGGCACACGGTTTTGAGGCCATCCAGCTGAGTATCATTCTGAAGATTGCGGCATTCATTTTTCTGGCTCCCTTGATTGGTATGGTGGTGGCATTCGGTTTTACGTTGTTGGTCTTGTATATTTGCCGCAGGGCGCATCCTCATACGGCCGAGTTGTGGTTCAAGAAACTGCAGCTGGTGTCTTCGGCTTTGTTCAGCATCGGGCACGGTCTGAATGATTCACAGAAGGTGATGGGTATCATTGCTGCGGCCATGATAGCCGGGCATTCGGAAGGATTGGGAATGGGGATAAACAGTATTGATGACCTGCCGGACTGGGTGGCATTCTCTTGTTTTACGGCCATTTCACTCGGTACCATGTCCGGTGGGTGGAAGATTGTGAAGACCATGGGAACCAAAATTACGAAGGTGACGCCGCTGGAAGGGGTGGTTGCGGAAACTGCCGGTGCGTTTACACTCTATCTGACGGAGTATCTGAAGATTCCGGTGAGTACGACACACACCATTACGGGAGCCATTATCGGGGTAGGGGCCACGAAGCGGCTTTCGGCCGTACGCTGGGGAGTTACGAAGAGTCTGATGACCGCCTGGGTGCTGACTATCCCCGTCAGTGCTTTGCTGGCAGCAGGGATTTATTGTATCGTATCTCTTTTTTAGAAGTGCTGCCGCATAAAAAATAGACGGGTTCGTTTTATTTTGCATTAGGTTTGCACTATCTTTGCAGCTTGAAACTGTAAAATAGAATGCACATTGGACTGGCTATATAGTTTATTCGTTGAACACTCCGCCTTGCAGGCGGTTGTGGTACTCTCGTTGATTTCCGCTATCGGATTGGGATTGGGAAAGATACATGTTTGCGGCATTTCATTGGGAGTGACGTTTGTATTCTTTGCCGGCATCATTGCCGGGCATTTCGGGTTGTCCATAGACCCGCAGATGCTGAATTATGCGGAAAGCTTCGGGCTGGTGATATTTGTGTATGCTTTGGGCTTGCAGGTGGGACCGGGCTTTTTCAGTTCTTTCCGTAAAGGAGGGGTACAGCTGAATATGCTCGCCACGGGTGTAGTGCTCATCGGCACCCTGCTGACTGTAGTGGGCAGCTATGGATTGGGAGTATCCCTGCCGGATATGGTGGGCATACTTTGCGGTGCCACGACAAATACACCGGCACTCGGTGCGGCACAGCAGACATTGAAACAGATGGGATTGGAGACCAGTACACCTGCTTTGGGGTGTGCGGTGGCATATCCGCTGGGGTGGTAGGGTCATTCTGGCCGTACTGTTCATCCGTAAGACGCTGGCGCATAAGGAAGACCTGGAATTGAAAGAGAAGGATGATGTGAACAAGCCTTATATTGTTGCGTTCCAGGTGCACAATCCTGCCATCTTCAACAAGAGTATCAAGGAAATAGGCGGGCTGAACAGCTATCCGAAGTTTGTGATTTCCCGCTTGTGGCGGGATGGGAATGTGAGTATTCCTACTTCGGAAAAGATTATAAAGGAAGGTGACCGCCTGCTGGTGATTACCTCGGAGAAAAATACACCGGCACTGACCGTGCTCTTCGGCGAGCAGGAGCATACCGACTGGAACAAGGAAGATATAGACTGGAATGCCATTGACAGCCAGCTGATTTCGCAACGTATCGTGGTGACACGTCCGGAGCTGAACGGCAAGAAGCTGGGCTCTCTCCATCTGCGTAATCATTACGGTATCAATATCAGCCGGGTTTATCGCAGTGGCGTGCAGTTGTTGGCCACAGCGGAACTGACCTTGCAATTGGGTGACCGCCTGACCGTAGTGGGCGAAGCCGCTGCCATACAAAATGTGGAGAAGGTGCTGGGCAATGCAGTGAAAAGCCTGAAGGAACCGAACCTGGTGGCGGTATTTATCGGCATTGTCATCGGTCTGGCTTTGGGAGCGATTCCTATTTCCATTCCCGGCATCAGCGCTCCCGTACGGCTCGGATTGGCAGGAGGTCCTATCATCGTAGGTATTCTTATCGGGACATTCGGTCCGAGGATGCACATGGTGACTTATACTACGCGCAGTGCGAACCTGATGCTCCGCGCATTGGGGTTGTCTCTTTATCTGGCTTGCCTGGGACTGGATGCAGGTGCCCATTTCTTCGATACGGTATTCCGGCCGGAAGGACTGTTATGGATTGCCATAGGTTTTGCGCTGACTGTGGTTCCGGTATTGATTATGGGTATCGTTACCTTCAAGTGGCTGAAGATAGATTTCGGAACAATGGCAGGTATGCTGTGCGGAAGCATGGCAAACCCCATGGCGCTGAACTACGCCAACGACACCATCCCGGGAGACAATCCGTCTGTAGCGTACGCTACGGTCTATCCGCTGTGTATGTTTCTACGGGTAATCATAGCCCAAGTGCTGCTCATGTTCTTCATTAATGGATAATGGGGAATGGAGGGCACTATTAATTATCAACTATCAATTATTCAATTAAATAACTATGGGAAATATAACTCCGGAAAGTATTGTCAATGACTTGCGTTATTTGCAATTATTATCACGCAGTTTTCCTACCATTGCTGATGCCAGTACAGAAATCATCAATCTGGAGGCCATTCTGAATCTGCCGAAAGGTACAGAGCATTTTCTGACGGATATTCATGGCGAGTATGAGGCTTTTCAGCATGTGCTGAAGAATGCATCGGGGGCAGTGAAACGTAAGGTGAACGAAATATTCGGGCATACACTGCGCGAAAAGTGAGAAGAAGGAAATCTGTACGTTAATTTATTATCCGGAAGAGAAGCTGCAACTTATCAAGGAGCAGGAAACGGACCTGGATGACTGGTATTTGATAACACTGAACCAGTTGGTAAAAGTATGCCAGAACGTTTCGTCCAAATATACCCGTTCGAAAGTACGCAAGGCACTTCCAGCAGAGTTCTCGTATATCATTCAAGAGCTGTTGCACGAATCGAGCATCGAACCTAACAAACATGCCTATATCAATGTCATAATCAGTACCATTATCTCTACGAAGCGTGCGGATGATTTTATTGTGGCGATGTGCAACCTTATCCAGCGCTTGACCATCGACTCGCTGCATATCGTGGGCGATATATACGACCGCGGACCGGGTGCGCATATTATCATGGATACTCTCTGTGATTATCATAATTTCGACATCCAATGGGGTAACCACGATATTCTGTGGATGGGTGCCGCATCGGGTAATGATGCTTGTATAGCCAACGTAATCCGTATGTCGATGCGCTATGCTAATTTAGCAACGCTGGAGGATGGTTATGGCATCAATCTGTTGCCGCTTGCAACGTTTGCCATGGATACCTATGCGGATGACCCTTGCACCATCTTTGCACCGAAAATGAACTTTGCCGATGCGGAATACAATGAGAAGACCTTGCGGCTGATTACACAGATGCATAAGGCGATTACGGTTATCCAGTTGAAACTGGAAGCGGAAATCATCAGCCGTCGTCCTGAGTTCGGTATGGAGAACCGGAAACTGCTGCATCTGGTGGATTTCGAGCGTGGTGTGTTTGTATACGAAGGCAAGGAATATCCGTTGCGCGATGTGAATTTCCCCACCGTAGACCCGGCGGACCCGTATCGTCTGTCGGACGAAGAGCGCGAACTGATGCACCGGATTCATTCTTCTTTCATGAACAGCGAGAAGATGAAGAAGCACATGCGCTGCTTGTTTACGTATGGCGGCATGTATCTGGTGTGCAACAGTAACCTGCTTTATCATGCTTCCGTGCCTCTGAATGCGGACGGCAGTTTTAAACATGTCCGCATCGGCCAAAAGGAATACTGGACGTAAGTTGCTGAAAAAGACCGACCAGCTGATACGTACCGCTTACTTTGACGAGGACGGTTCGGACGAGAAACAGTTTGCACTGGATTATGTCTGGTACATGTGGTGCGGACCGGATGCCCCTTCCTTCGATAAAGACAAGATGGCTACCTTTGAACGCTATTTTGTGGCCGACAAAACATTGCATAAGGAGACGAAAGGGCATTACTATGCTTTGCGCAACGAGGCTGAGGTGTGTGACCGCATTCTTGAAGAGTTCGGCGTGAAGCCGGGGCCACATTCGCATATCATCAACGGACATGTACCGGTAAAGACCATTAAAGGTGAGAAACCCATCAAAGCGGATGGTAAGCTGCTGGTGATTGACGGTGGTTTTTCAAAAGCCTATCAGCCGGAAACGGGAATTGCGGGATATACGCTGGTATATCATTCCCACGGCTTGCAGTTGGTGCAGCATGAGCCGTTCCAGAGCCGTCAGAAAGCCATTGAAGAAGGGCAAGACATCAAGTCTACAACCCTGGTTGTCGAATTCAATTCGCAGCGTATGATGGTGAAGGATACGGATAAAGGAAGTGAACTCGTTACGCAGATTCAGGATTTGATGAAACTGCTGGTGGCGTATAGGACGGGCTGATTAAGGAGAAACAATAATTTATAATTTCAGTATCGTCACCCCGCCCTCTACAATGATTCCTTTGTCATAGGTTTTCCCTTGGGTGTAGTAGCGGCTGCCGCCATAACCGCCGGTGAGGAATATGCCAAAGCGCTCGGTCAGGTGGTATTCCAGATTGACACGTGCCTGGAGGGCATAGAGACGTGCCGGAATGCCGTAGTCCTTGTTCTTGAAGGTTTCTATATGTTGGTATCCCAGATCTCCGCTGATGAACAGCTGTTTGTAGAGCGGTAATTCAAGACCGGCACGGTAGAAGAGGGAAGCGGAAAACTTATCGCCGAAATCCAGATACTGGGTACCGCCGCCGAGGATGGTATAGAAGAGCCGGTTCTTGAAACGGGCACCTACATTCAGCTTGGTGGCATTACCACCGAAAAACATCAGTTGAACTTTTGTTTGGGGATTGGCATTGACTAATCCCAACTGGAAGCCGTCTAATTTTTCTTTGTAGTAGTTGAATAGACCTATTTGAAGCCCTTTGGCGCGTATAGCCATATTGGCAGCACCTATTTGTAATCCTCGGGCTGTACCACCCACACATTGCCCAGGCCGGAAACCTGAACACCGGTCATATCTCCGGCAGTGATGTTGGCAAGGGCAGACATCTGCATGCCATTCAAGTCTTCACCGATTACGCTTAGCAGGCCGGCTCCTGAAAATCCTTTGAAATTTCCACCGGAAATATTGGCGAGTCCGGCAAAGTGTATGCCGGAAGCACCTTCTCCGCTGATATTCAACAAGCCGCCTATGGAGCGCCACGATTATAGTCCCCACTGATGTTTGCCAGACCGGAAATAATGATGCCTTGCGCATGATTTCCGTTGATACCTACCAGTCCCGAAACGGATACTCCGATAAGGTTGTTACCATTGATGTTGGTAATTCCTGCTATCTGCACGCCTCGCATGCTTCCCCCCACCATATTTGACAGACCTGCCATCTGTACACCGTTCACATCCCTGCCGGTTACACTGCCAAGAATATTCATGCCGAGACCATTCAGACGGTTCATGGAGGAGAACACACCCAGATTGAAGCAGGTGCTTCCTACGGTGTCAGTCCGCTGTGTGGAGATGTTTTTCCATAAGGAGATATTGATACCTACCGGGCCATGGTCTGTTCGTGGAGAGTGTTGTTTCCGGAAAGTATTTTCGGAGGATTTCTGAATCGTGTCCGGCTGTACGCTGCCCGGATTATGTTCTTGGGCAAGAGTTGTCCCTGCAATGAGCAGGGATGTAAAGAAGAATAAAAGGAGTTGTTTCATATTGGTTGAACCCTATTGGCTTTATCCTTTGGCCTCCTGATACAAGAAGCGCTTGATAGATTTCTTCGGCGTTTTTTCAAATTCTTCAGGATAGATTTTCATTTTGAATATCTGGCTGTATGCGGGCAGTTCTGCATTCAGTGCCACACGGTTTTCCTCCATGACGCGTTCGATGTCGTCATTGTTCAGCCCATGGGCAAAGGCATCATCGAAGTCGGGATAAACCAGACCTACCAGTTTCTCGTTCTGCTGCACGATGATGCTTTCGGCTACGTACGGCATATTGTTCAGTTTGTCTTCTATCTCTTCCGGGTAGATATTCTGACCGCTCGGGCCGAGGAGCATGTTCTTGCTGCGTCCCTTGATGCTAATGTTGCCTTCGGCATCCATCAGGGCAAGGTCTCCGGTGTGCAGCCAGCCGTCTTTGTCGAGTACCTGCACGGTGGCTTCGTCGTTCTTGTAGTAACCCAGCATGACATTGGGACCACGGCAGACAATCTCTCCCGGAATGTTTTCGGGATCGGATGATAGGATTTTCACCTCCATACGCGGTGCGGCCTTTCCGCAAGAACCGGGTTTGAAGCGGGTCCAATCCTCGTAACAGATAATGGGGCCGCATTCCGTCATTCCATAGCCTACCGTATAGGGGAAATCTATCATCTTTAAGAACTGCTCCACTTCCTGGTTGAAGGCAGCTCCTCCTACAATGATTTCTGTAAAGTTTCCGCCAAAGGCTTGAATCATCTGGTCGCGTACGGTCGCTTTTATCTTGTCGTTAATGATGGGTACTTTCAGCAACAGCTTCATGGCGGGAGTTTCCAGCTTGGGCAGTACACTCTTCTTTATAATCTTTTCGATAATGAGCGGAACAGCCACAATCAGGTTAGGCTTCACTTCGGTGAAAGCCTGGAAAATGATTTTGGGGCTGGGCATGCGAGTGAGGAAGAATATGTGGCAACCTACGGCGAATTCATACAGAAACTCGAATGCAAGTCCGTACATATGTGCATTGGCAGCATGGAGACAATCTTGTCACCGGCTTTCAGCGGCAATACTTCGAAAGCAAAAGTGGTGTTTGACCAAAGGCTGCGGTAGGGCAGCATCACTCCTTTGGAGTAACTGGTGGTGCCGGATGTATAGTTGATGACCGCCAGTTCGTCGGGCTGGTCTTTGTGATAACTGACATGTTCCTTGCGGAAGTTCTTGGGGTATTTCTTACCGAACATTTCGTTGAGATGTTCGCGGGCATAGTCCAACTTTTCGCTGCGGGAGACAAGAATGTAGAAGTCTGCCATCATCATGATGCCCTCCAGCAGCGGCATGGCACTTTCGTTGAGGTTTTCCCAAACCTGGTCGCCTACGAAAAGCAGTTTGGCTTCGGAATGGTTCACGATGTTGTGTACATTGTCTGCCTTGAACTCGTGAAGGATGGGGACGATTACCGCACCGTAGGTCAATGTCGCGAGGAATGTTACGCCCCAGTGGGAACTGTTGCGGCCACAGACGGCAATCTTATCGCCTTTCTTGATGCCGCTTGCCTCGAAAATGATATGCAACTTTTCTATTTTGCGGGCTACGTCCTTATATTGTAGGGTTGCTCCCTTGTAGTCGGTCAGAGCGTCTAAATCCCAATTTTCCTTTATGCTATTCTCTATATAGGCGATAAAACTTTGTTCCATGATATTTAATTGCACATTTGATTGAAAATTGTGCAAATATAAGGGTTTATATATAGAAAGCAAACTTTTATAAGGAAAATAGTTTTTATGGCGGCTATTTGCTAAAACTCGACAGTTATACCTAAAGTAGGCAGGATAGTGCCGCTTTCCTGCTTGAGGTATTTCATTTTATAGCGCTGTTCGGCAACAGGAGCGGACGGATTTTCGATGATGCCCGTACTCATTATCACATCCGGCTGTTTCAGTTTGTTGCCGGTGATATTCTGTATGTCCAGGTAGATTCCTATCATGCAGTGATGGAAGTAGAAGGACTTGTCCACACGCAAGTCTAACTGGGCAAAGTTGGGCAGCCGCCCGGTATTATAGTACGCATAGTCGTAGTAGGGCTGTCCTTTGGCATCCCATGCTTCTACGAGTGATGATTTGTCTTCATCATAGGGAGTGTAGGGCTGCCGCCTATATAGCTTAGCTTGCCTCCTATGCTCCAGCGCCGGGGCAGGTTGTATGTACCGCTCATGTTGAGTATGAAACGGTTGTCCCAGGCAGATGGAATGAAGTCTTCATTTGAACGGTTGCGGTATTCGCTGCGGTATAAGGTGAAGGAGGATACGAGATTGAACTTGCCGGATGCCTGCCAGCGGAACATGGTTTCCAGTCCGTAGGCCCTGCCGCTGGCTGTAGGGACGAGTGCTTCATTGCCGGTGACACCGTAATCGTTTCCTTTGCATGCCAACGGAATGTTGTCTTGAAGGGAAAGTGGCATACGGCTGTAACGCTTGAAGAAACCTTCTGCAGAACCATGAACCGGTCTTGCAGGTGCCAGTCCAGACCGAGGCTACTTTCAAAGACCTGCATGTACTTCAGGCCTTTGTTGAGATATTGCTCTTCATTGTCTTTATATCCCAAAGCGGTGTAGGGAGGCAATTGGTGGTAGAGGCCGGTACTTCCGCTCAGTCCATTGTTCCGAGAGTTTGTAGGATGCAGAGAGGCGTGGGGAGAACTGTTTCCATAGCTGCCGCATCTTTCGGTTGTAAGTGTTGCCGTCCATACGGATACCGGCGGAAAGGGCGAGACGCTTGTCGGCGGTGGTATAGTCGGAAGAGAAGAAAGCACCCCAGCCGAAGATGTTGAGTGAGGTTTCGTAGATGGAAAGCGTACCCGAATGACTGCCGTATAGTCTTTGCCGGCTGTGGTTTGTATAGATGGAGTTGTTCAGTTCTGCTCCTTCTTTTAGGGTCCATGCTCCAAGCGCGTCTGGTTTTCAAAACGCAGGGTGGTCTTTTGCTCTGTGGAGCGTAGGCGCAGGGTCAGGTTGTCTTCGGAAGAGTCATCGTTGTTGCGGTATTTCAGATTGCGGTTGTTCAGGTAGTTATGGCTCAGTATAAGGGATTGCACGTGTCTTCCATTGTAGTGTCTGTAAGAGGCTCCGAGAGTGAATGTTTCCTGATGGATGGTGGGGAGATAGCTGAGCAGATATTCGGCATCTTCTCCTTTTTCATCGGTATTCAGTTTCATCTTGTCAATGCCTACGAGACCAAGCAGGGTCAGCTCGCTGTGCTTGTTGAAACGGGTTTTTGTTTTGAATTGTCCGTCAATGAAATTGGGCAGGAAGGGCAGTCCCAAAGCTTGAACAAAAGTTGCAGGTAGGACTGGCGTGCAGAGAACAGATAAGTGGTGCGTTGTCCCAGGTGTCCTGCTCCGCTGAGCGAGACTTCTGATGCACCGATGGTGGCTTTGAACGCCTGCTTGTCCGGATTGCCGTCCTTGAGGCGGAAGTCGAGGACGGAACTCAAGGCTCCGGAGCGGTTGGCGGGGAAGGCGCCCGTATAAAATGTAATCTCGCGTATCAGGTCGGCATTGACAATGCTTACCGGTCCTCCGGATGCACCTTGAGTGGCAAAGTGGTTGATGTTGGGAATTTCGATGCCATCCATATAAAAGCGGTTTTCGGAAGGAGAACCGCCCCGAACAATCAAGTCGTTTCGATAGCCGATGGGAGAGAAAGAGACACCGGGATAGGAGCGTACGATGCGCGAGACATCCCGGTTGGCTCCGGGACTTTTCTCTATTTCCTGCAGGCCGATGATACGCATGCTGACCGGGCTTTCGATACTTCGCCGGAAGGGGGAAGGCATCACCACTACTGTGTTCAGCAGATTGGCATCCTCTTCCATCTCTATCTCAATGAACGGAGTTGAGGCTGAAACGATATATTCGGGGGTGGAAACAGTCTGGTATCCTATGCAGGATGCCTCAAGGCTATAAATGCCTGGAGGCACCTGCTCTATCTTGAATGTGCCGAGTGAATCGGTGGAAGCCCCTTTCCCGGGGATACCGGCAACGAAAACGTTGGCGTAGGCCACGGGTTGTCTGGACTGTCTGTCGATGACTTTGCCGCGAACGGAATAGGTCACGGGAACCATCATGCATGTACGGTTGGGCTGATACCTGATAAAAGTATCAGCAATATAAACAATATAGCTCCCACCTTGTGCCGCATGACATTCATGGCTAATCAGACGTCACTAATTACTTTCCCAAGTACCATCGGTACATGCGTTGCACACCTTCCTCGATATCAATCTTATGATGCCATCCCAATGCATGTAACTTGCCGGGATCGGTCAGTTTGCGCATGGTGCCGTCGGGTTTGGAAGTGTCGAAGGTCAGCCGGCCTTGATAACCTACGGTGTTGACAATCAGTTCTGCCAACTGGCGGATAGTGATTTCCTTGCCCGTACCGATATTGATGTGGCAGTTGCGGATTTCCTTGTCGTCCGGCTTGAAGGTATCTTTGAAGTCGACGTGTTCCATGACGAAGACGCTGGCATCTGCCATCTCCTCGCTCCAGAGGAATTCGCGCAAGGGGGTGCCGGTACCCCATAATCTCACTTCTTCTTCGCTGATGCCGTATTTCCGGAGGATATTCAGAATGTCCTCTTTGCTGCTGTCGCCGTTGATGCCTTCTACCGGACGCAGGTTCATGTCGTGGCGTACGGCATTCCAGTCGCCTTGTTTCAGGCAGTGGGCAAGGTGTATCTTGCGTATCATGGCGGGGAGCACGTGGCTGCGTTCCAGGTCGAAGTTGTCGTTGGGGCCGTAAAGGTTGGTGGGCATCACGGCAATGTAGTTCGTACCATATTGAAGATTGAAGCTTTCGCACATTTTCAGTCCAGCTATTTTGGCGATGGCATAGGCTCGTTCGTGTATTCCAGCGGAGAAGTGAGGAGTGCGTCTTCTTGCATCGGCTGTTCGGCATTACGGGGATAAATGCAAGTACTGCCAAGAAAGAGAAGTTTTTTCACTCCGTGGCGGAAGCTTTCACCGATGACGTTCTGCTGTATCTGCAGGTTCTTGTAGATGAAATCGGCACGGTAGATACTGTTGGCCATAATGCCACCCACAAAGGCGGCGGCAAGGAATACATATTCGGGCTGCTCCTCATCGAAGAAGCGGCGTACAGCAACTCCGTCGAGCAGATCGAGTTCTTTGTGGGTCTTGCCGATGAGATTGGTGTATCCTTTCTCCTGAAGATTTTTCCAGATGGCAGAACCTACCAGTCCCCGGTGGCCTGCTACATATATTTTGGCATTTTTGTCTAACATTATTGTCTGAAAGTTTAATAGTTCATTCAAAGCTCTTTGCTTCTTAAATACAGTTTCTTCACAAATTTCATGTCGTGCTCTGCCATGATGCGTACCAACTCTTCAAAACTGGTCTGCCTCGGATTCCATCCCAGCAGTGTTTTTGCTTTGGTGGGGTCGCCCAGCAATTGTTCCACTTCGGCAGGCCGGAAATATTTGGGGTCGACTTCCACGAGGACTTTTCCGGTCTGTGTGTCGATACCCTTCTCATCCACTCCCTGGCCTTCCCAGCGCAGAGTGATGCCTACCTCCCGGAATGCCAGTGTCGCAAATTCGCGTACGGTATGCATTTCTCCGGTGGCAATGACGAAGTCTTCGGGGGTGTCGTGCTGCAGGATGAGCCACATGCACTCGATGTAGTCTTTGGCATATCCCCAGTCGCGCCGGGCATCCAGATTGCCCAGATACAGCTTGTCCTGGAAGCCTTGGGCGATGCGGGCAGCCGCCAGTGTGATTTTTCTTGTCACGAAGGTTTCACCTCGCGTTCGCTCTCGTGGTTGAAGAGTATGCCGTTTACAGCAAACATGCCATAGCTTTCGCGGTAGTTCTTTGTAATCCAAAAGCCATATTGTTTGGCTACGCCATAAGGACTGCGGGGATAGAACGGGGTTGTCTCGCTTTGCGGCACTTCCTGTACTTTTCCGAAAAGCTCGGAAGTGGAGGCTGGTAAATGCGTGTCTTCTTTTCCATACCGAGAATGCGTACGGCTTCGAGCATGCGCAGGGTGCCTACGGCATCGGTTTCGGCGGTATATTCGGGCACGTCGAAGGATACTTTGACATGGCTTTGGGCGGCAAGGTTATATATTTCGTCCGGCTGCACACTCTGGATGATACGGATGAGAGAGCTGGAGTCTGTCATGTCTCCATAGTGCAGGTTAATGGTACGTTTCTGTTTCATGTCGCGTACCCACTCATCGAAGTAGAGGTGTTCGATGCGGCCGGTGTTGAAAGAGGAAGAGCGACGCAGGATACCGTGCACTTCATATCCTTTCTGCAGGAGGAATTCGGCAAGGAACGAGCGTCCTGCCCGGTAATGCCGGAGATAAGGGCTTTCTTCATAATGTATGCTTTTTGTTATTATGTCTTTTCGGACTGCAATATTCGTTATTTTCCACGAGATGGCAAAATATAAACTATTTCTTTCCCATCACTTTGTCGATAATCAGTGCGATTGCCCCGTCGCCCGTCACATTGCAGGCAGTGCCGAAGCTGTCCATCGCTATGTATAGTGCGATCATCAGCGCTTGTGCCGACTCGTCGAAGCCCAGCATGGATTGCAGGATGCCCAGTGATGCCATGATGGCGCCTCCCGGTACCCCGGGAGCGGCCACCATAGTGATGCCCAGCATGAAGATGAATCCTGCAAATAGAGGGAAATCATGGGGCATGCCTTGCATTATCATCAGTGCCAGGGCGCATGCCACAATCTTCAATGTGCTGCCCGACAGATGGATGGTGGCGCAAAGTGGGATGACGAATCCGGCAATATCGGCAGAGACGCCGTTCTTCCGACTCTGCTCCAATGTTACGGGGATAGTGGCGGCACTGGATTGAGTGCCCAAAGCCGTGAAGTAGGCAGGTATCATCCGTCCCAGTAGTTTGAGAGGGTTCTTGCGGACAAACAGTGCCGCAATGCTGTATTGGAATACCAGGAGAAAGATGTGAAGCAGGAAGATTACACCGATAATCTTAATAAAGACCATCAAGATGCCGAATACTTGTCCACTGTGCGTCATGTTGAGGAAAATGCCGAAAATATAGATGGGAAGCAGCGGCAATATCACTGCACTGATCATGCGGATGACAATCTCTTGAAAATCGCGTGCCGCATTTTTCAGTACCTCACTTTTCAGATGAGCCAGACCCAGCCCCAGTGTGAAGGCAAGTACGAGTGCGGTCATAACATTCATCAAGGGCGGGATGCCCACGGAAAAATAGGGAAGAATGCCTTGAGATTCACTGACTTTTTCTAACGGTACCCCGGTTTCTATGAGGGAAGGAAATACCGCCATACCGGTGAAGTAGGAGAGAAAACCGGAGAATAGAGTAGCTCCGTAAGCAATGAGTGCCGTAACGACCAGCATCCGTCCGGCTCCTTTGCCGATGTCAGCAATGGCAATCGTGACCAGTCCCACAATGATGAGGGGGATGGAGAAGTTCAGGAATTCACTGAAAATGGCATTGAAGGTTACGAACAGCCGTACCAGCGAAGCCGGTAGAAATTTCCGAAAAGTATACCTAAGATAATGGCAATGATGATGCGTGGCAATAGTCCGATGTGGAAGTTCTTCATGAGCATTGGTTTTCTGTCTGGTTGAAAAATAGGCTTTCGCTGACAAAAGTACTATTTTATTTTCGTAATTCATACGAACAAATGCTGTTAGCATTTTGTTTCCATATAAAGACAAAATTTACATGAATATGAAGAATTTAAATAAAACAGACATTGGACTTATCGGTCTGGCAGTTATGGGCGAGAATTTGGCCCTCAATATGGCAGATAAGGGATGGAATGTTTCGGTATATAATCGTACGGTTCCGGGAGTGGAAGAAGGGGTGGTGGAACGTTTTGTGAACGGCCGCGCCAAAGGGAAAAAAATTGAAGCTATACAGATATAGCCGAATTTGTAATTTCCATTGCCATACCCCGCAAAATAATGATGATGGTTCGTGCTGGCAGTGCGGTGGATGAGCTGATGGAACAGCTGTTTCCCCATTTGTCCGAAGGGGATATCCTGATTGACGGTGGCAATTCCAATTATGAGGACACCAACCGGCGTGTGGCATTGGCCGAAAAGAAAGGCTTCCGTTTTGTGGGAGCCGGAGTTTCCGGTGGAGAGGAAGGAGCACTGAACGGCGCGTCTATCATGCCCGGAGGCTCTGAAAGTGCCTGGCCTGAGGTGAAGCCTATCCTGCAGAGTATTGCGGCAAAAGCATCTGACGGTACTCCGTGCTGCCAGTGGATTGGTCCTGCCGGTTCCGGTCATTTCGTCAAGATGATACATAACGGTATCGAATATGGAGATATGCAGCTTATTGCCGAAGCTTATTGGGTGATGAAGAATCTGCTGGGTCTGGACAATGGACAGATGGCGGAAATCTTTGCTGATTGGAATGAGGGCAAGTTGCGTAGCTATCTCATTGAAATTACCGTCAACATACTGCGTCATAAGGACAAATCAGAAGGTTACCTGATAGATAAGATATTGGATACTGCCGGACAGAAAGGTACGGGCAAGTGGTCCGTTATCAATGCGATGGAGCTGGGCATGCCGCTGGGGTTGATTGCTACGGCTGTGTTCGAACGTAGTTTGTCGGCACAGAAGGGCTTGCGTGAAACGGCTTCCAAGCAATTTGTATGCCGACGCTCGCAGGCAGTGTACAACAAGTCGGAGATGGTGAAGGATATCTATTCCGCACTCTATGCTTCCAAATTGGTGTCATATGCTCAGGGATTTGCTGTGTTGCAGCGTGCATCCGACGCTTTTGCCTGGAACCTCGATTTGGCATCCATCGCCCGCATGTGGCGGGGTGGCTGCATCATCCGTAGTATTTTCCTGAACGACATAGCTACGGCTTTCGAGGCTAAAGACAAGCCCAAACATCTGCTGTTGGCACCTTATTTCAAAAATGAAATGCAGCTGCTGCTTTCCGGCTGGAAACATCTGGTGGCACAATCCATGAAAGAGGAACTTCCGGTACCTGCATTCTCGTCCGCCTTGAATTATTTCTATTCGCTGGTGTCTGCCAAGTTGCCTGCCAATATGATTCAGGCGCAACGTGACTATTTTGGTGCGCATACCTTTGAAAGGACAGACGAGTTGCGTGGACAGTTTTTCCATGAAAATTGGACGGGACACGGAGGAGATACGAAATCGGGTACATACAATGTGTGAGAAAGGGGAGAAGATGATGAAGAAATTAGTGATTGTTATATTCGGTGCTTCGGGTGACTTGACGAAGCGCAAACTGATGCCGGCGCTCTATACTTTATATAGTGGCGGGCGGTTGCCGGAAGGATTCTCCATTCTGGGGATAGGACGCACCGAGTATACGGATGCCCGTTACCAAGAATATATAATGGGTGAATTGGGTAAGTTTGTAGCTTCCAAAGAGCAGGTGGAAGATAAAATGAAGGATTTTTGCAGCCATCTGCATTACCAGACTTTGGACCTGCCGAGGTTGAAGGCTATCATCTGCTGGACGGACGTTTACAAGAGTTTACCGGTGAGAAGAAACCGGACAACCTGCTGTTCTATCTGGCTACTCCACCTTCCTTGTACGGTGTCATTCCCTTGCACTTGAAGGCGGCCGGTCTGAACCGTCCTGATACGCGTATCATCGTTGAAAAGCCGTTCGGTTACGATTTGGAGTCGGCCAGAAAGCTGAATAGCATTTATGCTTCCGTTTTCAAGGAGCATCAGATTTATCGCATCGACCATTTTCTGGGTAAGGAAACGGCGCAGAACATTCTCGCCTTCCGTTTTGCCAACGGAATCTTCGAACCGCTATGGAACCGTAATTATATAGACTATGTGGAGATTACAGCCGTAGAGAATTTGGGTATCGAAGGACGTGGCGGATTCTATGAAGGTGCCGGAGCCCTGCGCGATATGGTACAAAACCACCTCATACAGCTTGTGGCGCTCACTGCATTGGAACCGCCTGCCGTTTTCAATGCCGATAATTTCCGCAACGAGGTGGTGAAGGTCTATGAGTCATTGGCCCCCTTGAAAGAGGAGGATTTGGAGGAACACATTGTCCGCGGACAATATACGGCTTCGGGCTCGAAAGCCGGGTATAGGGAAGAGAAGAACGTGGCACCTAATTCGCGTACCGAAACGTATATTGCCATGAAAATCGGTATTAACAACTGGCGGTGGAAGGGTGTTCCTTTCTATATCCGTACCGGCAAACAAATGCCGACAAAGGTGACTGAGATTGTTGTACATTTCCGTGAGACGCCCCATCAGATGTTCCGTTGCGAGGGTGGACATTGTCCCCGCGCGAATAAGCTGATTCTCCGCCTGCAACCCAATGAAGGCATTGTGCTGAAATTCGGCATGAAGACTCCCGGACCGGGATTTGACGTGAAGCAGGTGATGATGGACTTCAGTTATGACCAGTTGGGCGGGTTGCCTACCGGCGATGCCTATGCCCGTCTGATAGAGGACTGCATACAAGGTGATCCTACACTCTTTACCCGCAGTGACGCGGTAGAGGCTTCATGGCGCTTTTTCGATCCCGTGTTGCGTTATTGGAAAGAGCATACGGATGCTCCTTTATATGGGTATCCCGTAGGTACGTGGGGACCTTTGGAAAGTGAAGCAATGATGCACGAACATGGTGCTGAGTGGACCAATCCGTGTAAGAATTTGACTAATACAGATGAATATTGCGAGTTATGAAAAGTTATGTTTACCATTCGGCTACAGCTACGGCGCATGCGTTGATTGAACATTTGATTGCGATGATGGAGCGTGAACCGGAAAAGACCTTTTATTTTGCATTCAGTGGGGGAAGTACTCCTTCGCTGATGTTTGACATTTGGGCTAACGAATACAAGGAGGTGACTCCTTGGATGCGGATGCGGATTTATTGGGTGGACGAACGGTGTGTGCCGGCAGAGGATTATGAGAGCAATTATGGTACCATGCGCCGTTTGCTGTTGGATGAAGTAGCATGCCCGATGAATACGTTTACCCTATTTATGGAGTGAACCGCCCGGAGATTGAAGCAAAGAACTATTCGACGCTGGTTTGCCGCACGGTTCCGCTTTGGGGTGGCTTCCCGGCCTTCGATGTCGTTTTGCTCGGTGCTGGAGACGACGGGCATACCTCCTCTATCTTTCCGGGGCAGGAGTATCTGCTTTCTTCCTTTCATCCTTATGAGGTGAGTGTCAATCCCTATAATGGGCAGAAACGCATAGCCATGACCGGCTGCCTTTTGTTTGCTGCGAAGAATCTTATTTTCTTTGTTACCGGCAAGAATAAGGCGGATGTGGTCCGCGATATTCTTGATTCCGGGGATACCGGTCCGGCAGCTTATGTGGCCCACCATGCCGAGCGTGTGGAATTGTTCCTCGATGCTCAGGCCAATGGCGGGAAAATGTTTACTTAGATGTGCCGCTCTCCAGAATGCTTACGATGGAGAATAATGTAAAGCAGATGCCTCCCAAACCAGCCAGTACACGTGCAGGTACAAAATAGGCATTGTGCAGGTTTGCCATCTCAAACAGAAAGGCGGAGAGAAACAGACAAGCCAGGGCTGTGAAGACCGGAATCAGCGGGATGCGGTTGGCCAGCTTGAAAGTGTTCCGCCAGATGGCGGCAAGCAGGATGACTTTGCTGGAAATGCTGTAGCATACCAGTCCCAGACCTATCATAATATATCCTGTGGAGGAGAGTGCCGGATTGCTGTTGGCTAAGACCAGAAGTCCCCAGAGAATGCTGATGCTGCCCATTATCAAAACAAGGCTGGCCACCGTTTCCGCTCAGCCTTTGTATAGTTGTTGCGTATCTGGCGGACGATGGTTGCAACCAGCGCCACCAGGCTGGAACAGATACAAGCAAGTCCTGCCATGACATGGCCTGCTACATAATATGCATTGTGCCCGCTGCTTTTTGACAATAGCCAGAAGGCCCATATCCATGCCATTACTGCCATAAGGGTGGCAACTGCTATTAGGATATATCCCTGGGAGGAATTGAATGCATCGGCAGGTTGTAGCTGGTCGGTACGTTCCGAGTTGGCGGGAATGAGGGTGAAGCGGGTGGAGGCTGTGGCTGTGGTAGCTACACAAGCTGTGATGAAACCGACTCCGCAAATCACGTGTCCTGCTACGAAATTGCTTGCCGTGGCAGCTTCGTGCATATAATTCCAACCATAGATTACTGTGAGTATGGCTGCCAGGTAACCGATAACCGGAAGTGCGTATCTGGCTATCGGATTGTAGGTATGAATAATTTGTCTAATGATTGTTGCCGCTGTGGCGAACAAGGCAATGCAAATCATCCCTAAGGAAAATACTACCGGACCGGCCACAAATTTTGCCGAGTCCACTCCTTCGTGGAGCACAAAGCTCCGTAGCCGAAACAGAAAAGGGCCATCAACAAGGGTATGGCCCTGAAAAGAATACTGATACCGTAATTCATAACTGTTGTTTTTAGAGTTTCCCCTTCAAACAGCGTTTCTGCGGCTTTGTTCCTCCTTTTAAGATTTATTTGTGATGAGAAGTGCTTGTCTGTCCGTATTTAGGGAGCCAGCCTCTCCTTTTTCCAGCTGCCATCCGCTTGTTGGGAATAGAGGAAACGGTCGTGTAGCCTGCTTTCCCGTCCTTGCCAGAATTCAAAACGGAAAGGGGTGACGGCAAAACCTCCCCAGTTGTCGGGACGTTTGATACTTTGCCCTACCCATGTTGCCGCTTCGCGGACGAACGCGCGCATTATCTCCATACGGCTGCCAATGACGTGACTTTGGGGTGAAATCCTCGCCCCGATTTTACTTTTGTAAGGTCTGCTTGCAAAATAGGTGTCAGAATCGGCAGGAGCGCATCTTTCAGCTTTTCCTTCAATGTGTATTTGCCTTTCCAGTTTGTGCCATACGAAAGATAAGGATATATACGGATTTGCAGTCAGTTGCCGGCCTTTCCTGCTTTCGTAGTTGGTGAAGAAGATGAACCGGCCATTTTCCACCCCTTTCAGCAACACTGTGCGTGTAGAGGGATGCCCGTCTGTCGAGGCTGTAGCTACCGTCATGGCGGTGGGCTCGTACTCATCACTATGGATAGCATCGTTCAGCCAATGGTCGAATTGCTCAAGGGGATTGTCGTTGAGGTTACCCGGCGTCAGTCTGCCTTTCTTATATTCTCTTCTGATGTCAAAGAGTTGTGATTTCATTATCGTGTGGTTTTATCAAGATGATGTTTTTCTATGTAACAGTCTGAGAGGGCTGAATGTTTTTGTTTCTCTGCGGAAAGAAAATATGGAAGAAGGAAATGGTTGTGTTGATACTTAAAAAATGGCATCCCGATTGTGGTGGCTATCGGGATGCCGGATATTGGAGATTACTTTATGGAGACAAGTGGGAAGTGGACACTGGCATGTCTGCTATTGCAATTTAAACATTACGGGAACTGTGAATTTACAACGGACCGGTTTGCCTCGTTGCTCACCGGGTTTCCATTTGGGCATGGTGGAAATCACACGGATAGCTTCTTTATCCAGGTAGGGATCTACGCCTCTTACTACTTTTACATCTACGATGCTGCCGTCTTTGTTGACAACGAATTGTACTATTACGCGCCCTTGGGTTCCGGTTTCTTGTGCAATAGTCGGGTATTTTATGCTCTTACCCAGATATTGCATCAGACTCATGCCATTATAAGAAAACTCAGGATTCTTCTCTACAACTTCAAAAATCTCGTCCTCTACCGGAATCTCTTCATCTACGGTTGGAGATATGGGTTTGATGATTACAGCTTCACCGATTTCTTCGGAAGAGGCAATGGCTGTTTCTTTCACATTGTCATTATCATCCACAATTGTCAATACCTCGGCAATTGCAGGAGCTTGAGTGGGTGGCGGAGCTGCTAATTCGGGTTGCTCCGTGATAGGAATTTCAATTTCCTGCTCAAATACGTTCTCGGTAATAGCACCGCTCATGTCAATCATAACATCACGCTTCGACCATTCAAATGCAACGAACATGAAGACCAGCACAATTACATAACCTACAAGTAGCCAATTTGACTTCTTGTTTTCCAGGCTTGCTTTGGATGTTTTCTTGATTTCCATAATTTATAAGATTATTACTGTATAATGGTTGTCGCGAAACTAATATTATACAGATGTGATTAGTAAAATCATAAAACATGCGTGCCCACTTGTTTCTGCATTAAAGATAAGAAAATGAATGTTATGTTGTTGTTTGATATATGGTTATATATAGTTTTTTTAAATTTGCTTTGATAATTTTTCCGCTTATGAATTAAATAGTGTTGAGGTGCAAAAAAGCGCTTCCAATGTTCGCTTATGGAGAAAGGCTTCACACAAAAACAAAATTGTATTTATAGTATTGAAATGCGGTTATAGCTTTTGTATCAATTCTTTAGTATGTTGGTTGGAATCAGATGCTGGCAATAAATATAGATTATATATGATAGCCATTTGAATTTGACTATCTTTGTACGCTGAATTTAACCCTATTTTATAATCTTATTTTATTTATACGGAAATGATTTTGTTTTTATTGAACACGTCTGCCGCTGGAGGTAAACTTGAACAGGCATTGGAAAAATTGGTGGATTTTGGTATGGATGCCGGTAAGGATATATTAATCGCTATTTTAATCTATGTAATCGGGCGTTTCATCATCAAACAGATAAGTGCATTAGTAGCAGGATACTTGAAAAACGGAAGATTGAAACCAGTGTACAGACCTTTTTGAAGAGTCTGATAAAGATACTGCTGAACATGATTCTTGCTTTTGCCATAATCGGCAAACTCGGTGTGGAGACCACCAGTTTTGCGGCGTTACTCGCATCTGCCGGTGTAGCTGTGGGTATGGCGCTGTCCGGTAATCTCTCAAATTTTGCCGGTGGACTGATTATACTTATTTTCAAACCGTTTAAAGTAGGTGACTACATAGACGGACCGGGAGTAAGCGGCACGATAAAGGAAATACAGATATTTCACACTATACTTTCCACTCTTGATAACCGCATGATTTATGTACCTAATGGAAGTCTCAGTGGTAATGCCGTCACTAATTACAGTAAGCAGGACAAGCGTCGTGTTGAATGGGTATTCGGTGTTGAATACGGTGAGGATGTAAAGAGAGTCAGAGCCGTTTTACAGCGCATAATCAATGCAGACAGCCGTATATTGGATACACCGGCTCCCCTTATTGTCTTAGGTTCATTGAGTGCAAGCAGCATCGATATTACAGTCCGTGTCTGGGTAAAAAGTGTGGACTACTGGAATGTGCTGTATGATATCAATGAAATAGTTTATACTACATTTAATGAAGAAGGAATAGGATTTCCCTTCCCGCAGCTCACTCTACATCACGCAAAAGATTGAGCTTATTATCTATAACAGTTTCCATTTATCAAGAATTTGAAGCTTTATGTTTGCTCTGAAAAGTATGCTATACTGTTCATTAATTCCGAAAAAGAAATCATAAACTCCTTTTGTTTGCTTTTAAACATTATCGGTTGCTAATTTATTGAAGCTTTATATATAGATTTGCAAGTATTTCTTAATTAGGATATGATATAAAAAGATTATTTTAACTGTTTCAGCTTTTATAGCTGTTAGTGGTGTTTATGACAAAAAAGCGGTAGAAGGTTTTGACAAGAATAACAACCTAATATTTTTTTAATTTGTAATTATGATGAAAAAAAGTTTCTTGACTGTTCTATTTGCGCTGTTCTGCACGATGGGATTTGCGCAATTGTCTTTCAATGTAAAGGCCGGTCTTAATCTCAGCAGTTACATCGGTGAAAACTCTGACCATTCCAAATTTAAACCAGGAGCACGCATTGGAGTGGGAATGGAATACCAATTCAGCGACCTTGTTTCCTTACAGCCCTCGCTATTCTTCTCACAGAAAGGTGCGAAATATTCAAGTGGATATAGCGGTAGCGTCGTAGATGCGGATGCAGATGTGAAGATCAACCAGCTTTATTTGGAATTGCCCATCAATGTACAATTCCGTTTCAATATTGCAGACAATACTAACCTGGTCATTGCGACAGGGCCGTATCTTGCCTGTGGGGTAGGTGGTAAAGCCAAGTTCGATGGCAAGGCATCTGTTGGAGGTATCAATATCAATGGAGATGAGAAAGTCGATACATTCAGTGATGACGGCTTGAATTACAATAGGTTCGATGCCGGTTGGAACATCGGTCTTGGGGTAGAGTTTGGCCGAATTCTTGTGGGGGTTGACACACAGCTTGGCTTCTGCAAGATTATGGATGGGGATGCTCCGCACAATGCGAATATCGGTATTACTCTGGGGTATAAATTTTAAAATAGTTCCCTTACGATCCCTTGATTTGAGTATATTTTTATTAATAGTTTAACTTTTTTATTGTAGACAATCTATAAATTATTTTATCTGTTTTAAAATAAAACGGTGTAGTATGAAAAAATTATTCATTTTATTAGGAACTCTTTTTTTGTTGTCAGTAGGTGCTTATGCGCAGAAAGGGAAACAAGCCATAGGTTTCGGTCTTGGTTATGGTACAGAAATTGAAAGTATCGGATTGGGAATCAAGTATCAGTATAATATAACCAATCCTATACGTATCGAGCCCTCTCTTAATTATTTTTTTGAAAATGACAATGTAAGCATGCTGGATGTGAACGTGAATTTTCATTATCTGTGTCCGGTAGCTAGCAATGTCAAGCTTTATCCACTGTTTGGGTTGACTTTGTCCAACTGGATGTTTGATATGTATGATGTTGACTGGGATGGGGATCATGTTCA
>ENA-OQCE01000124-OQCE01000124.1-human-gut-metagenome-genome-assembly--contig:-NODE-124-length-36349-cov-4.863011_pt1 | contig 36349 bp, 35 predicted proteins | sample MGYA00242495_ERZ504572 | MGnify/ENA primary metagenome ERZ504572 (study PRJEB26092, sample SAMD00036228) | human gut metagenome | host: Homo sapiens | study: EMG produced TPA metagenomics assembly of... | reverse complement strand
TCTTGCCATAACGGAAAGAAAAAATGAAATGAATAGTTCTTGCACTGTCAACCCTCCCTTCTCTGCCTGTCTGGGAGTGGCAACGTTCATTAGTATAACATACAATTCTTATTTCTAAAATAAAAAAATTCCCTGTTTTTATAAAAATTCAAGGCTTCGAAAAAAAGTTCTTGCCCGGTAGTTACTACCGTACGGTATGCTAAGGATAACAAAGCAAATCAGCGAAAGGGGAATGTAGTATGAACATTACGATGGAGAATTTTAAAACCGCAAAGTATGATGTGTTTTCTATTTTTGATGACCGCTGGGGTTTGTGTACTGCGGGTACGCCAAGGGAGTATAATACGATGACGATCGGATGGGGTACGATGGGGACGATCTGGGGACCGCCAAAGAAAGGAAAGCAGATCATTACCGTATTTATCCGGGAAAGCCGCCGGACGCATCAGATTCTGCAGAAGGAAGACGAGTTTACGGTCTGCTTTTTTCCAGAGAAATATCGGAAGGATCTTGGAATCCTGGGATCAAAATCGGGAAATGATGTGCCGGATAAGATCAGTCTGACCAGTCTGACACCGAAGATGCTGGGAAATGCGGTTGGATTTGAAGAGGCAGAGCTGACCTTTGTCTGCAAAAAAATCTATGCGGTCAGAATGGAGAAAGAAGATCTGCCGGAATTTACGCGCGATACTTTATATAAAGATGGCGATCTCCATTATCTGTATATGGGCGAGATTGAAGATGTCTTTGGCATGATTGAGGAATGAAACAGGAAAATTGGCGTGATGTATCAGTATTTCTTATCACAATCTTGTATATACTGCACCGGGCAGAAAGGCATCAGACTGCGTGAAATGCGGAAAATGTGAGAAAGTATGTCTGCAGCACCTGCAGATCAGAAACCTGCTGGAGGATGTGGTGAAAGAGTTTGAAGCGGAGCGTGCTTGAAAAAAATTTCCGAAATTTACAAAAAGTACATCTGATCAGGGAGTAACCTGATCAGATGTACTTTTTTGTACGCAGTATATCAGAGTTTGATCCAAGGGGACCATTCTGCTGCAGAATAATTGGATTAATAGTTGGCTTTATAAGAATTTCTCTTTTCCGCCGTTACGCGGTGCATCCGCTCTGCCATTACAACCATCAGAATCAAAATGGCCATCAGGAATACCGGATACAGTCCGAAGGAAATATGCTGGCCGAGAACACCGAAAACCGGCGGCATCAGGCAGGTTCCGACGTAAGCAAAGGCCATCTGGATGCCGATGATTCCCTGGCTTAAGTCGGCACCGAAGTTTGCCGGTGTCTCGTGAATGATGGAAGGATAAATCGGCGCACAGCCAAGTCCGATCAGGATCAGGCCGATAAACAGAAGGGAATCGCCAAGCGGCAGCAGCATCAGAATCGTGCCGACTGCGATCACAGCCTGTCCGAGCCGGATCATTTTCTGGTCATTTAATTTCATTGTGATGAAACCGCAGAAGAACCGTCCGATCGTGATGCCAACGTAGAACAGGCTTGCCCAGCTTGCCGCACGCTTTGCATCGATGCCGCGGAACAGAGTACAGTAGCTTGCAGCCCACATGCCGGCAGTAGATTCTACTGCGCAGTAGCAGAAAAAGCAGGTCAGAACCTCTTTGACACCGGGAACGCGGATCAGGCGGGAAAAACTTCTCTGCTCCGGAACGGAGTTCTCATCTGCAGAAGCATCAGCAGATGGCTTCTGCCAGAGCGGAAGACTGAAAAATAAAATCAGAGTCAGCACAATCTGGAACAGGGCGATGGTACGGTAGCCGTTGTTCCAGGTGGAATGATTGATGGCATATCCCATGACGACCGGACCGGTGCTGCATCCGACGCCCCACATGCAGTGCAGCCAGCTCATATGGCGGGCTTTATAGTGCAGTGCAACGTAGTTGTTCAGAGCCGCGTCCACGCTTCCGGCGCCAAGGCCATATGGGATACCCCAGAGGCAGAGGGCGAGAAAAGAGTGGCTGACGGAGAATCCAAACAGCGCCACTGCTGTTGTGAGAACGCTTACTGCCGTGATTTTTCCGGTGCCGAAGCGGGTATTCAGACGGTCGCTGTTCAAACTGGATACGATTGTTCCGGCGGCAATAATCATAGAAATGATGCCGGCAGAAGAAACAGAAGTTCCAAGCTCCGGATACATGACCGGCCACGCTGAGCCGAGCAGAGAATCCGGCAGTCCGAGACTGATGAATGCCAGATAAATGACAGGTAACAAAAGTGAAACCATGGTAAAAACCTCCTCTTAAGAAAAGATAAAATAAGAATGAATCGTTTTATTGCGTTTAACGCAAAACCAACATTCATAAGCAGTTTTAAAGTATCATAACCGATAAAAAGAATCAATACTTTCTTTTTTTGATTTTACGATAAAATCTTTGTGGAAAAAGCTGTAAATTTATTTATTAATGTAGATTATTTTTTATATCAAATTTATTAGTTATACTTTACAGTACGGAGAAGATCGTGGTACACTAAAAGAAGACTGGTTGCGGTTCCGGCATCGGTGAACCGTAAGCAGGCATCCCGGTTTGCCGGGGCATTCATATTTAAGAGAACACAAGGGAGAAAAAATACACAAAGAGAGGTAGACAAGAAATGGGAGGCTTTTTTGGAGTTGCATCAAGAAAAGACTGTACACTGGAACTGTTTTATGGAGTAGACTATCACTCACATCTCGGAACAAGAAGAGGCGGTATGGCGACATACGGAGCAAATGGCTTTTCACGTGCTATCCACAACATTGAAAATTCACCGTTCCGTACAAAATTTGAGCGTGATGTGGAAGAAATGGAGGGAAACCTCGGCATTGGCTGCATTTCCGACTATGAACCGCAGCCGCTTTTGATCCAGTCACACCTTGGAAGCTTTGCGATTACCACGGTTGGAAAAATCAACAACATGGATCGGCTTTTAAAAGAGGTTTACGGCAACGGTCGCACCCATTTCCAGGAGATGAGCACCGGTCAGATCAATGCAACCGAGCTTGCGGCATCTCTGATCTGCAGTGAAAAGACGATTCCGGAGGGCATCCGCCATCTGCAGGATGTTGTTGACGGTTCCATGACGCTGTTGCTGCTGACAAAAGACGGCATCTACGCTGCGCGCGATAAAAAAGGCCGCACCCCGCTTGTTATTGGAAAGAAAGAGGAGCGTACTGCGCATCCTTTGAAAATTTTGCATATCTGAACCTGGGTTACACGGATTACCATGAACTCGGACCGGGTGAGATTGACTTTATTACGCCGGAGAGCGTCGAGATGCTCGTGCCGCCGCAGGAGGAGATGAAGATCTGTTCCTTCCTGTGGGTTTACTATGGTTACCCGACTGCGTCCTATGAGGGGATCAATGTAGAGGAGATGCGGTATCACTGCGGTGCCATGCTTGCCAAACGTGATGCGGGAAGCAATGTCCACCCGGATCTCATTGCAGGCGTGCCGGATTCCGGAATTGCCCATGCAATCGGCTATGCGAATGAGTCCAAAGTTCCGTTTGCAAGACCATTCATCAAATATACCCCGACCTGGCCACGCTCCTTTATGCCGACCAACCAGGAACAGAGAAATCTGATTGCCCGAATGAAGCTGATCCCGGTGCAGGCACTGATCGATCAGAAAAAACTGCTGCTGATCGACGATTCCATCGTGCGTGGCACACAGCTCCGTGAGACAACGGAATTTTTATATCAGAGCGGTGCAAAAGAAGTTCATGTCCGCCCGGCGTGCCCGCCGCTGTTGTATGGCTGCAAATTCCTGAATTTCTCCCGCTCCAAATCCGAGCTGGATCTGATCACCAGACGGATTATTCTGGAAAAAGAGGGAGAAAACGCAGAGAAAGTACTGGAAGAGTATGCAGATCCGACCAGCGACCGCTACGAGTCCATGTGCCAGGAAATCTGCCGCCGTCAGAATTTCACCAGTCTCAGGTATCACCGCCTGGACGATCTGGTAGAGTCGATCGGACTGCCGAAATGCAAAATGTGTACCTATTGCTTTGACGGAAAAGAATAAACAGGTTATAATGGTTTTTAAACAGGCCAGCTGACAGAAAAATAAGAGTCTGTCAGCTGGCCTGTTTCTATAGGAAAAAGAAGAAAAACAGAAAAAATATATTGGGGGCTACCGATGGGACTGAGTATTCTGATTGTAGATGATGATAAGCTTCTGGTGGAAAAGCTGGAAGAAACCGTCAACTGGAGCGGAATTGGAATTGATATGGTATTTACGGCAAACAACATCCGCCAGGCGCAAAAGCTGCTGGAAGAGTATCCGATTGAAATGCTGCTGTGTGACATTGATATGCCACAGGCAACGGCTGGAGCTTCTGGAATGGATCCGGTACAAAAAGCTGGATATCGAATGTACCTTCCTGAGCAGCTATGCAAATTTCGCGTATGCACAGATGGCGCTGAAGCTGTCATCAAGGGAATATCTGTTAAAACCGATTTCCAATGTGGATCTGGAAACAGCGCTGCGCAGAATTGTCGGGATTGTGCAGGAAAAACATCAAAAACAGAAGAAACAGGAGAAAAAAGGAGAGAATGAAAAGCAATTCTGGGAGGATCTTCTGGTTCAGTGTCTGCAGGAGGAGTATTGGATTGAAAGGGCAAAAAAGAGCGGATATTGTACTCCGGATGAGACCTTCCGTCTGATTCTGCTGCGGGTACTGGAAATTCCGGATAAGGAACATTATAAAAAGGAGATCAGCTTATATAATTTTGTGATTACAAATGTTCTGACGGAATATGTGGAAACAACAGAAATGAAACTGGAAACCGTGGTACATGTCAGCGATCTGGAATGGGCAGTTGTGTTGCGAAATCACGGAAGTGCGATGGGAACGCAGGAGGAACTGGCAGAACTGCGGACCTGTCTGGCGGGTGCGTTTCCGGCAAGATTCTGCATGTACATGGGAAAACCGGCGGTACTGGATGAGATTTCAAAGAGCCGCGATCAGCTCGAAGAGATGGAAAAGTATGTAGTGCCGGATGAAACAGGGATTCTGTATGAGACACGCTGGTCCTTTGTAGAGCGTGATTATCAGGAAGTGCCGTGGAAAACGTATCTGGCTGAGATGGAGCGATCCGATTCCCTTGCGGCTGTGCGGGAAAAGCTGCAGGAATATCTGAAAAAGCGTGAGAAAAGCGGCGGTCTGCGAAAAGATTTCACAAGTCGTTTTTTTGAAGAAATGATACAGAATATATATGTTTATTTAAAAGAGAGCAATATCGTTTTCGGACAGATTTTTGACAGTGAAGAGTATGAAACGAAACGGAGAGAGGCGGTTCTCTCTGTGGTAGGTGCCCATGCGTTCATCGATTATCTGTTTGATGTGCTGGAAGGTCAGAAAAAGAACGAATCCCGCAGTGACAATGTGGTGGAGCAGCTAAAAGACTATATCGAACAGAATCTGAACGAGGATCTTTCAAGATCCGTGCTTGCAGGAAAAGTGTTCCTCTCAGAGGACTACGTTTCCAAAATTTTTATGAAAACAACGGGAATGTCGCTTCCGAATTATATTGCTGAGCGGCGCATTGAGCGGGCAAAGGAGTATTTGCGCAGTTCATCGCTTCCGATTAGCAAAATTGCGATGGAAGTCGGCTATGGAAATTTTTCTTATTTCAGTAAAACGTTCCGGGAGCTGGTCGGATGTACACCAAATGAGTACCGGAGCAGACAAAAATAACAAAAAAAACGATGTCAATAACAAAAAAACGTTCTGCTTAAAAAGAGATGTGAAAAGACATCTCTTTTTTAATATACAGACTGCCGGAAAATGATAGAAAAACGCCCCTCTTTTTTGTATAATATGTTCATCGGTTGAAACGAGAGCATGAAAAAGAAAAATGGTAACTGTTTCAGAGCCATGCGAAATGGAAGAAAAATTGCGATGGAGATCTGAATCGTTACAAAAAATCTAAAGGAAAGAAGGGATGATATGTGAGCGCCAACCATAGTAAAACCAAAAAGAAAAGCTCCATAGGATTTGTAGAGGGAGTGAGAAGAAGCAGGCCATTATACTTACTGATGCTTCCTTCCATCATCATTTTTGCACTGTTTACGTACTATCCAATGTACGGAATTGTGATTGCATTTAAAAACTTTACACCTGCGGATGGAATTATGGGAAGCAGCTGGGCTGGACTGAAATACTTCAAACAGTACTTTAACTCCTATCAGTTCGGTCTGACCATCAAAAACACAATCATCATCAGTCTTTATACCATCGCGGTAACATTCCCGCTCCCTGTTATCATGGGACTGTTGGTTAACCAGATGAAGGCACAGAAATTTAAAAAATTCTTCCAGGTATCGACTTACCTGCCGCATTTCATCTCTACCGTTGTTATGGCCGGAATGCTGATCCTGTTCCTCTCCCCGAGTACAGGTATTATCGCAAAGCTGGTCGGACTGCTTGGATTCAAGCTCCCGAATCTGATGGGAAGTGCAAAAGCATTCCCACACATTTATGTATGGTCTGAGGCATGGCAGCATGTAGGATGGGACAGTATCCTCTATATCGCAACACTTTCCTCTGTAGACCCGACCCTGTATGAAGCGGCAACGATGGACGGTGCCAACAAATGGCACAAAATGATCCACATCGATGTTCCGGCTCTGCTGCCGACGGCAACCATCATGTTTATCATGAGAATGGGAAGCGTCATGAGCGTTGGATTTGAGAAGGTTTACCTGCTGCAGAATACACTGAACAGTACCTCAAGTGAGATCATTTCCACCTATGTGTATAAGATGGGTCTTGTGAGCAGCCAGTACAGCCTTTCCGCTGCAATTGGCCTGTTTAACAACATTATCAACCTGGTTCTTCTTCTGGCAGTCAACTTCCTTTCCAGTAAAATGAGTGATACCTCACTGATCTGACAGAATTTTGAGCCTACATAGGAATGGAGAGCAAAAATATGAGTAAAGCAAAAGCAGTATCAACAAACAAAGTAAAGAAATCCAGAGAAGACTGGATTTTCGATATCATCCTGTATACGATCGGCGTGCTTCTGATCATCATTACCCTGTATCCGATGTACTTCATCGTCATTGCATCGTTCAGTGATCCGGCAGCCGTATCCAACGGACAGATTATGTTCCTTCCAAAAGGAGTTAACTTCAAAGGCTACAAACAGCTGGCGAGCTACGCAAAGCTGTGGACCGGCTACCGCAATACGATTGCTTACGTAATTATGGGAACGCTTGTGACACTCGTTGTCAATATTCCGGCTTCCTACGCGCTTTCCAGAAAGCATTTGTATGGAAAAAGATTTTTTACAGCATTTTATCTGATCCCGATGTTCTTCACCGGCGGTCTGATCCCGACCTACCTGCAGTACAGAGATTTCATCTGCTGGATACCTTCTGGGTTATGGTTGTTCCGTTCTCCGTTGTAACGTATTACATCATCGTAGGACGAACGTTCTTCAACAACAGTATCCCGGAGGATCTCTGGGAGGCGGCGCAGCTGGATGGATGTGGATACCTTGGATTCTTCTTCAAGATTGTGCTTCCGCTTTCCAAAGCCGTTATCGCTGTTATTGCCCTGTGGGCAGCAGTAGGACAGTGGAACTCCTACTTTAATGCATTGATTTATATCCGAAGCGAAAGTCTGCAGCCGCTGCAGATTGTCCTTCGAAGCATTCTGGTCGGCAATCAGACCATGAGTGCCATGAGTACCGGCGCTGCAGCCGTTGAGGCAAAGCAGATGGCCGATCTTATCAAATACGCGATCATCGTGGTTTCCTCCGCGCCGATCATGTGTATGTACCCGTTAGTGCAGAAATACTTCAATCAGGGTGTTATGCTCGGATCCCTGAAAGGCTGATCCTGCGGACAGGAGAGAAGTATTGCAAATAAAAAAATCATAAAGGAGAGATGATGATGAGAAAGAAAACGAAAATGGCCTGGAGCGTTGCTCTTTCGGCCGCAATGGCAGCCGGACTGCTTGCAGGATGTGGAAGTAATGGAGGAGCGGAAAGTACGAGTGGAAGCACTGCAGCAAGTTCTGCCAAGACAGAATCTTCTGCCGGCGATACAGCAGATACCAGTGACCGCCCAACCTACAAAATTGCAACGGTAAGATGGACCGATACCTGGCCGACCGATTTCCTGCATGAAGGCGTCATGAAAGAAATCGAGGACAAGATGAATATCAACATCGACTGGCAGGTTTATTACAACAGTGACTGGTCCGAGCAGAAATCTCTGCTGCTGGCTTCCGGAGACCTCCCGGATGCATTTCTTGGCTCCATCTGCTTAACACAGGCAGATATGGCACAGAACAAATCGGCATTCCTGGATCTGACAGATCTGATCGAAAAAGATATGCCGAACCTGAAAGCAGCCTTTGAGGCTGATCCGGAACTGAAAGCAGTCTGCACCAGCCGTGACGGAAGAATCTACAGCTTACCGAAGAAGCTTCCGCTTCGTCCGAAGGTTTGCGGCGATGTTATGTGCATCAACCAGGAATGGCTGGATAACTTAGGACTGGAAACACCGAAGACCTATAAAGAGCTGGAAGAGGTTCTTGTTAAATTTGCAACAGAAGATGCTGATGGTGACGGGGATCCTACCAACGAAATCGGTATCACAAATTCAGCAGGCAGCGGACTGTTAAGCGGTGATCTGCGCCACATTCTTTCCCCGTTCGGAACCATGGTAAGCCGTGACGGAAACTACATGGGACTGAATGGCGAAGGAAAACCGGTCTTCATGCCGATGGAAGAAAATTACAAAGAAGCAGTAAAATGGATGCGTCAGTTATGGGAAGAGGGCGTTGTTGACCCTGAGTACTTCACACAGGATGGCTCCATGAAGACAGCAAAACAGCAGGCAGATGGAGGTTCTCAGGTAGGTCTTATCTTTGGATGGACTGCAGATGCTGAGGTTGGCCCGAACGTAAATCAGTTTAAGACCCTTGAGGCAGTAGAAGGCTACGATGGAAACCACTACGTAGAAGCAGCAACCAATTACCTTGATATCTCCGACCGTGAGCTCATGATCTCCAAAGACTGTAAAGATCCTGACACCCTGCTGAAATGGGCGGATGAATTTTACACCGATCTTGCATCGTTACAGACCTTCTATGGTACGATCGGAAGCCAGATCACAGACAATGGCGACGGAACCTACAATGTAGATGTGCCAAGCGATGGATCTTCTCTGGATACTTCCGCATGGTCCAACTCCTTACGTGACTTCGGACCAAAATACATGAACGGGGATTTCTATGACAAAGTTTCTCTTCCGGAAGATCAGGGTGATGGTATCAAACTGGCAGACGATGCAATCAACGAGAAATATGTTGATACTGAGAAAAACTGCGGATTCCCGATGGTTCAGTATACCGACGAAGACCTTTCCAGAATCACGGCAATCGGAACCGATATCTATAAATATGTAGAAGCACAGTATGCACACTGGGTAGTAGACGGCGGCATCGATGATGAATGGGATTCCTACATCGATCAGCTGAAAGCTATGGGTATTGACGAGTTCCTCCAGATTCAGACAGATGCTTACAATGCATACAAAGAAAATCTGGCAAAATAAACAGAAAATAACATTACCTGTAAGAAGCAGGCGTTGATCCGGCGGATCAATGTCTGAGGTGCAAAACAGCAGGAGAAACGGCAGGCCAGAAATGACCTGCCGTTTTTGACAAAAGGAGGATTTTTACATGTTTTTGGAAAAAGAGGGTAAGTTAATTTATTCCTACGATGGCGAGACCGTCTGCATCGAAGCGTGGGGGAAAGATGCACTGCGTGTACGCGCGACAAAAAATCGAGCTTTACCGGCCGTGACTGGGCGCTGGAAGCAAAGGACGCGCATGCGGGAGAGGTTGAAATCTTTGAGGATCCATCAGCAAAAGGCGGAGCCTTTGCCAATATGTATGAGGGAACGGATACTTCCTACGGAAAAATCACAAATGGAAAGCTTCATGCAGTGATCGATTCCGGCAGCGTCATTACGTTCTATCATGAGGATGGAAGAGTTCTGTTAAAGGAGCATTTCCGCCGTCTGCGCGATGAGGAAAGCATGCCGCTCAACATCATGGGACGCGAGTACAGCAACGGCGTCGGGGATAATTTCCGTATTGTAGCGCGGTTTGTAGCAAGAAAAGGTGAGAAAATCTTCGGAATGGGACAGTATCAGCAGCATGAGCTGGATCTGAAGGGCTGTATGCTGGAGCTGGCACAGAGAAACTCACAGGTCAGTGTTCCGTTCTATCTTTCCAGTATCGGCTACGGCTTCTTATGGAACAATCCGGGCGTCGGACAGGTGATGTTTGCAAACAATGGAACGGAATGGGTAACGGAATCCGGGAAAGAAATTGATTACCTTGTGATTGCAGGTGACACCCCTGCCGAGATCGAGGAGAATTATATGACGCTGACCGGAAAACCTCCGATGATGCCGGAATACGGCATGGGCTTCTGGCAGTGTAGCTCCGCTACTGGAACCAGGAACAGCTTCTGTCTGTAGCAAGAAAATACAAAGAACTCGGTGTACCGCTTGATGTGATTGTCGTCGATTTCTTCCACTGGACGAAGCAGGGCGAGTTCAAATTTGATCCGAAATACTGGCCGGATGTGCCGGGTATGTGCCGCGAATTAAAGGAGATGGGAATTCAGGTTGTTGTATCGGTATGGCCGACCGTCGATATTTATTCCGAAAACTTTGAGGAGATGAAAGAGAAGGGCTATCTGGTTCGCACGGAGCACGGTGTACCGCTGACGATGCTCTGCGGTGGAAATGAAGTCTTCTTCGATGCAACCAACCCGGATGCAAGAACGTATGTCTGGGAAAAAATCAAGAAAAATTATTACGATCAGGGTGCAAAACTCTTCTGGCTGGATGTGGCAGAGCCGGAATACAGCGTTTACGATTTCAAGAACTACCGCTATCAGCTCGGAAGCGTACAGGAGGTCGGAAATATTTATCCGAAATATTATCTGAAAGCGTTCTATGATGGCATGACGGCAGAAGGCGATACTATGCCAATCAGCCTGATCCGTTCTGCTGGGCAGGCAGCGCGAAATATGGTGCGCTCGTATGGTCAGGCGATATTGTAAGTACCTTCGAGTGCTTCCGGCGCCAGGTACAGGCAGGGCTTAACATGGCGATTGCCGGTATTCCGTGGTGGACCACCGATATTGGCGGTTTCCACGGCGCCAGAACCGACGACCCGGATTTCCATCGTCTGTACATCCGCTGGTTTGAGTACGGATGCTTCTGTCCTGTCATGCGTCTGCATGGAAACCGCAATCCACAGGAGGGCTACGGTGCAGAGCAGATCGGCTCCGGCAGCGATAATGAGATCTGGAGTTTTGGCGATAAGGCATATGAAATTTCAAAGAAATATATTTTCCTGCGTGAGCGCCTGAGAGATTATATCCGGACACAGATGAAGAAAGCACATGAGGACGGAACTCCGATGATGCGGCCTGTTTTCTATGATTTCCCGACAGATCAGGAAAGCTGGAATGTGGAGGATGCTTATCTGTTCGGACCGGATCTCTATGTTGCACCTGTGATGGAGGATCACGTAACGGAGCGCGAGGTTTATCTCCCGGATGGAACAGCATGGTTTAACGCATGGACCGGAGAAAAGTATGAGGGAGGACAGAACGTAACGGTTGCTGCACCGCTGGATACTATTCCGGTATTCGTAAAAGAAGGAGCGGATGCAGAAAAGCTGCTGAACATTTTCTCTGAATAAGAGAATGTTACCGCTCACCGGTAGCAGGCGAACGGCAACAAAGAATCCTGTTCTCACCATGTGAAACACGGACTTTGCATGCACAAAGCGAAAAAATGTGATATAATGGGCTGTGTTACAAAGAACATAGCTGCAAATATATTCTGTGAGTGTAAAATGACTGCCGGAGCTGCGCGGTAAGGTGCGGCGTCCGGCAGTCGCTCTGCAGACAGAAAAAAGGAGGGGTGGATGCGCTTATGAATCTCTGGCAGAAAGGAAAACGAAGGATGCTGCGCAGCGTTCGAATACGCAGTTTGAAGGATACGTCCCTGCGGCTTGGAACTCCGGTTTTTCTGGTCCTGATGGGGCTTGTTGTCTGCCTGCTCTGGGGCGTTTGGGAAAACCGCAAGCTGGCAGATAAATATATTGCCGATACGGCAAAGCTCTATGTCGATCAGATCAACCGTGATATGTCGCAGATCAACAGTGAACTGATCTATCTGCTGGATTCTGACAGCAACATCAAAGAAATCCCGGATCAGATAACATCGACAGATGCTCAGTATTATGAAATGGAGCAGACGCTGCGGGAGCGAAACCGTGTGCTGAAAATCCGTTACCATGAGGTACAGACCTTCTTCGTCTACGGTCAGAAAGCCAATGTTCTGATTACGGACAGTGGAACTATGTTTACCGAGAGTAAGGGAATGACAACGCTGAATCAGATGCTGATGTCATATCTGCAGATTATGACATCAAAGGATTCGATCAGCACACAATGGACTGTGATTACGTTTGGCGACGACGACTATATTGTAGGCTGGTACGCGAAAAACAAAAAAGTTATCGGCTGTGTCATCAATCTGAACCTGATTTTCCGAACCATCCGCGCCAAAACAGAGGAGTATGATGTCATTCCGTTTATGGTGGATGCCAGAGGCCGTGTCATGACGCAGCAGATACGTCGGAAAAATATAAAAATGAGATTATCGATTTTTCCAAAGCGGGAAAGAAGAAGAAAAATGCGACGGTCTATTCCTACCAGCTTGGCACGGTCGGAAAAATCAATCTTATGGTTCTGCCGGGAGGCGGTATTCTTGAGAATGTACTGATTATGCAGATTGCATTCGTCGTCCTGATCGCGGTTCTTCTGATTGTCTGCGCATTGGAAATTACAGCATATTACCACCGGATTCTGGAACCGCTGGAAAAATTCGGACAAAAACTGGAGGAGCTGGAAAAAGAGCAGAGTCTGAATGATGATGGAAGCAACAATCTGTTAGAGCTGGAGTCTGTGAGCGGCAAATTCAAGGAACTGCTGCGGAAAATACAGGGATTGAAAATTGCGATCTATGAAAAAGAGCTTGCAGAACAGAAAGCCGAGCTGGAATATACGCAGGAACAGATCAAGCCACACTTCTTTCTGAACTGCCTGAGCCTGATCCATGGCATTGCGGATAAGAATAACGAAGGCGAGATCGTTGAGATCACAACGGTGCTGTCCGACTATATGCGCTACATTTTCCAGGATTCCAAGAAGCAGCGCGATGTGGAGGAAGAGCTGGAACACATTGAGGCATATATCCGCATCCAGAAGCTGCGGTACGGAGAAGAAGCCTTTTCCTTTGAAGCAACGACGGATGGTGATATCGGAGAATGGAAGGTTCCGTCTCTTCTGCTGCAGACACTGGTGGAAAACTCCGTAGTACACGGTGTATCCCTGGACCGGAAGAGTGAGATTTCCCTATATCTCACAAACGAGACGTACGAGGACGGTGAGTACCTCTACATCTGTATTTCCGACACCGGAAACGGATTTTCGAAAGAGGCACTGGATGCAATCGAAAACGACACGCCTATCATCTACACGCCGTCACCATGTCGGCATCTCCAATATAAAACGCCGCCTGGCGCTGATGTACGGCGAACGGGCGAGCATTACGTGCTCCAATATGGATGAAAATTACGGAGCCGTCGTAGAGGTGCGGCTGCCTAAAACAGAATAAAGCGAAAAGAAAAAAGCGAACCGGAGAAACATAGAGGGTTCCCGCCTTTTTGCGTGAAAAAACTGCAGGAGCTTCCGGAACCTGATGGCTCCGGGAAGCTCCTGCAAAGGGGGAGATGATTCAAAAACTGTTTTCTGTATCAGATACGGGAAACTCCGTCATCGGTATAACGCTCGTAGGAAGCGCCTTCGTATCCGACCATGCGGATGCTTTCCTCTTTGATATCCGGTATGGATTCTGCAAAATCAGCAACCGGGATTGCGCAGCCTTTGCGGATGAAGAGCGGAACCTCATTCAGGGCAACTTCTACATAGTGGATACCTTTTGGAAGAACCTCCTGGAACATGTTTCCATTGCCGAGGAATTTTACAAACATCATTTCTTCCGGCAGATATACGTAACGGCCGATGGCATTCTGGGTGTAAACCGGTGCGATCATGATCTCATTACCGATCATCAACTGATCTTCTGTATTTCTTGCCAGTTTGTCGTCCGGATAAACGAAGGCAAGCGGTTTGAAGTACATATCGTCGTTTAAAGCAGCCTTCATGTACTCGCTGTACAGATACGGAACGAGGCGGTAGCGGACGCCGATGACGTTGCGGAAGTCCTCGATATGCTCAAACTGGTAAGGTTCCTGCTCACGTGTTCCGAGTGCAGCATGGTTTCTCATCAGAGGAGTGAAAACACCAAGTGCCAGCCAGCGGAGCAGCAGGTCTCTTGTGGTATTTGTACCGAATCCGCCGAGGTCGGCTCCGGTATAGAGGAAACCGCACATGTTGAGGGACGGCATCATCTTCAGGTTCAGCAGGATGTGTGACCACCACGAGCAGTTGTCTCCGGTCCAGATTCCACCGTAACGGTGCATGCCGATGTAGGAAGAACGGGAGAACATCAGGATTCGCTTATCCGGGGAAATTCGTTCAAAAGCTTCACCGGCAGAACGTGTCATGTTGTAGCCAAACAGATTGTGTACCTTGTCATGGCGGACCTGTTCGCCGTTTACGTTGTGATAGAAGCGTTTATAGTCCTCATGGTTGTTTGCCAGTGCCTGAAGCTTTCCGCCTACCATGTAGTGCGGAACCTCCGGGTCACCTTCACATATTTCTTTGCAGTCTCCTTGAAATCAGCAAGGCCTTCCTGGGAATAGAAGATGGATGGCTCGTTCATGTCATTCCAGAAGGCATCGATTCCCTTGGAAACGAGAACATCGTATTTGTCACCAAACCATTTTCTGGCATCTGCATTTAAGACATCCGGGAAATGAGTCCAGCCCGGCCATACAGTAGCTTCGAAGTAGGAGCCATCCTCACGGCGGCAGAAGTAGCCTTTTTCACAGCCTCTTCGTAAATGTCATAATCCTTTTCGACTTTCACACCGGCATCGATGATCGGAACGAGATGGATCTTTTCTTTTTTCATATCCTGTACAAATCCCTCGAAATCCGGGAAACGTTCTTCATTTACGGTGAAGTCCTTGTAATCCTGCATGTAGTCAATATCCATGTAAACCATATCGAGCGGCACATGGTTTTCGCGGTATTTTTTCACTACCGTGCGGAAATCATCCTCTGTTTTGTAGCCCCAGCGGCTCTGACCGTAACCGAAAGCAAACTTCGGAGCAATGTAGCTGCGTCCGATGATGCCGCGGAACTGTTTTACGATATCAAGATCGGAATCACCGGTGATCATGTAAACGTAGAGATCTGCGTTTTCGCAGGAAACAGTCATTGTATCGGAAGTTGTGTAGCCGATATCGAAACGCAGGGTGCCCGGATAATCGAAGAAGAATCCTACGTGTGTCTTGCCGGAGATGATGATGAAGTTGTGTGCTGCATACAGAGAGGTTTTGCTCTCTACGTGGTTTGGATCATCAGCGCAGTCACTGATGTAAAGAAAACCGCGTTTGTTGATGCCGCGGTTGGCTTCGCCAAGTCCGAATACCATGTCCTCGTCAGCAAGCTTTGTAGTGAAGGAGAAGCCGTTCTCGGTGGAGAAGGTACCGTAATCCGGGTTTCCTTCGGAAGAGGGGATCTCTTTTACGACAGCTTCGGTTTCAAATGGGGTTCCGTAGACAAATTTTTTTACCATGTCATCCTCCTTGTAAAATAAATGGAAAATATAGTGTTTTGGTTAGGTTTAGCGCAACACCTTTGTAATTTTATTATAACAGGGATCGGAAAAATGTCTAGCAAAATTCTTCCTTTTTTTTAACAAAAAAACGTGTACAGAAAAAAATCAGGTTATGTTGGCAGGCCTTCTGCGCGTTTCCGGAAATCTCTCGGCGTACAATGGTAAGTACGCAGAAAAATTTTGGAATAATAACTCTGATGATTGAAACCGCATGCGGTACAGATTTCCGCGATGGACATTTTGGTTGTGTTTAGCAGATGACAGCTTACTTCCAGACGGTAATGATTCAGAAAATCAATTGGGCTCTGGCAAAGATAGCGGCGGAAAATCTGACAGCATTTATTGCGGCAGACTTTTCCGGCGGCGGCGATCTCTTCCAGATTGATGGATTCACTGTAGTGGCTGTAAATATAGGAAACCATATCGCGCTGGATCAGAAGATCTGGATCCTGTGAGACGGCGGTGTTGCCGTCCGGCATCATCGGATGCGTGCGCAAAAGACGGCACCACAAAAGGGAAAGCAGAGCAGCAGCCTCGATTTCGTAGGCGGTTGGCTGTTCCTTCTTCAGCCGGAGAATTTCCGGGAGGGTCTGCAGCGCTTCAGTATCTTCCGGATTTTCCGGCTTCAGATGAAGATATTCCAGAGCCGGATTCGAAAGAACCGGCGTAATATAAGACTGGTACAGAACGCTGTTCGCGGTGAGGATTTTCGGATGGCACAGGATACAGATAAAGTCACATTCCTGGCCGTTTTCGGAATATCCGTAGTGCATCTGGCGGGAATTGACGATAATCGCCTCCCCGGCGTTTAAAAGGACTCTTTTTCCATTGATATAGTAGTTCATCTGACCGGAGCGGATCTGTACCCATTCGATATCCTCATGCCAGTGGCAGAGCGCCCGGTGATCTGGATAGGAAGAAAGCAGTCCTTCCCGGATATAAAGCGGAATGCCGACTTCATCGTAGCGGACGATCTCGGATGCGTCCTGCATGACTTTTGTAATTGGGTCATTTATCATAAAAACCTCCGTGAAAAAGTACAATTATTATAAAAAATAAGGAATATTGTCGTAGAAAAAACGCAAAACCTAAGATAATATGATTATAACATATACGTGTATGGAATAAAACAGAAAAAAGGAAAAAGAAATGAAAAATCAGAGGGAAATCAAGAAAAAAGATCCAGAATTCTACCGGAAACTTCTTGCACTGCTGATCCCGATGGTTGTACAGAATCTGATGAATGCACTGGTAAGTGCGTCCGATGCGTTAATGGTCGGTACGCTGGACCAGAATTCCCTGTCCGCAGTTTCGCTTGCCACACAGATTTCTTTTGTCCTGAATCTCTTTTATGCGGCGATTACGATCGGAACAACGGTCATGGTCGTTTATTTCCTGCTGAATCTGGATGAAATGATTAAGCTTCCTGCCGTTTACAGACACTATAAAAAATATCAGTGGGTGAATAATATTACCAGGGAGGATACAGAACAATGAAAAACGTAGAGAGAAGAGACAGACAGTTACCGTACATTTCCGATGCAGAGGTGATGGAGCAGCAGATGAATGCGAGAAGACTGACGCAGAAACTGAACACCATCGACCGTTCGGATTTTGACGGAATCGCAGCCATTGTAAAAGAACTGTTTGGAAAATCCGAGGGTGCATTTGTCAATCCGCCATTTTACTGTGACTATGGCTTTCATATTGAGGTCGGAAAAAATTTCTTTGCAAATTATAACTGCACCATTCTCGATGTGGCAAAGGTAAAAATCGGAGACAACTGCCAGATGGCGCCGAACGTTGCCATCTATACTGCAGGTCATCCGGTGCATCCGGCGGCAAGAAACAGTGCGTATGAATACGGCATTGAAGTTACCATCGGAGATAATGTCTGGATTGGCGGAAATACCGTTATTTTACCAGGCGTACATATCGGAGATAACGTTGTTATCGGCGGCGGAAGTGTTGTAACAAAGGACATTCCGGACTGGTCGATTGCAGCAGGAAATCCGTGTAAAGTCATTCGGAAGATTACCGAAGAAGATAAACAGTATTATTTCAGAGATAGAAAATTTGATGATGAAGCATGGGAGGTCATCAAAAATCTGTAAAAACGAAAAGCTTTCTTGGGCAGTTGTGCGATGAAAAAAACTCTGTACCGTATCCATCCGGGAATTTCCGGGGATGCGGTGCAGAGTTTTTTGCGATAGGGAGACAGGAGATTCTGCCGGATTTTGCTGTGGCAAAAAAATGTGAATCCTGCTTTTGTGCAGCAAAAAATGCCCAGAGCCGGAATCGAACCAGCGACACGAGGATTTTCAGTCCTCTGCTCTACCAACTGAGCTATCTGGGCATTTTGATTTCCTGTTGGAAACCTTTGTTAATATAACATGGATTCGCGAAAATTGCAACTGTTTTATCGAAAATCTCGAAAAAATTGTGCTTTTGGAGGAATGGCGGTGTATTTTCGTTCGAGAATGTGGTAGTATAAAAGATATGCAAAGAGGAACCAAGGAGAAGTATTAGAAAGATTATGAAAATTATTCTGACTGCGGTCAACGCAAAATATATTCATTCCAATCTCGCAGTTTATACACTGCAGGCGAGCGCGGAGAAAGCCGGCGTGTTCCCGGAGATCCGCGAATTTACGATCAATCAGTCAAAGGATTCCATGCTGCGAAGCCTGTTTCTGGCGCGTGCAGACGTTGTCTGCGTTTCCTGCTACATCTGGAATATATCAATCGTAGAGGATCTGATTACAGAATATCATAAAATCAGTCCGAAAACAAAGATCTGGCTTGGCGGGCCGGAGGTTTCGTACCATGCAGAGGAGATGCTGGAACAGTATCCGTTCCTTGCCGGAATTATGAAAGGCGAGGGAGAAGTGACTTTCCGGGAAATAGCAGTTTATTATCAGAACCAGGGGAATGGGATGGAGGGGAAAACGCTGGAGGAGATCCATGGCATTACATACCGTGATGCAGACGGTGCAGTCAAAAGCAACCCGTGGCGTCCGGTTATGGATCTGTCCGAGGTGGATTTTCCCTATGCAAACCTGAAAAAATTTGAGAACCGCATCATTTATTATGAGTCGAGCCGTGGCTGTCCGTTCTCGTGCAGCTACTGCCTTTCTTCCATTGATAAAAGGCTCCGGTTCCGAAATCTCGATCTCGTAAAAAAGGAGCTTGCCTTCTTTTTGGAGCAGAAGGTACCGCAGGTTAAATTTGTAGATCGTACCTTCAACTGCAAAAAAGATCACGCAATGGCGATCTGGAAATTCATCGCAGAACATGATAATGGTGTGACAAATTTCCATTTTGAAATTGCTGCCGATCTGATTACGGAAGAAGAGCTGGAACTTTTGAATACGCTGCGGCCGGGACTCGTACAGCTCGAGATCGGCGTGCAGTCTACGAATCCGCAGACGATCGAAGCAATTCACCGGAAGATGGATTTTGGAAAAGTGACAGAGATTGTCAATCGGATTGCGAAAGGAAGAAACATCCACCAGCATCTGGACCTGATTGCGGGACTTCCCTACGAGGACTATGCAAGTTTCCGCCGTTCTTTTGCGGATGTCTATGCGCTCCGGCCGCAGCAGCTGCAGCTCGGATTTTTAAAAGTGCTTCGAGGCTCCTTTATGTATGAGCATACGAAAGAATATGACTGCCATTATCAGGAACGGGAGCCGTATGAGGTGCTTTATACAAAATGGCTGCCGTATGATGATGTGCTGAAACTGAAAGACGTGGAAGAGATGGTAGAAGTCTATTACAACAGCGGTCAGTTTGTCCACACGCTGCCGATGATCGAGCGGTTGTATGAGAACCCGTTCGACTTCTTCCAGGAACTCGGTGATTTCTACCGGGCAAAGGGCTACAGTGAGGCGGCGCATAACCGGATCCAGCGGTATGAAATTCTGCTCGAGTTTTTACGGGACGAAAAACAGCAGGACGAAGCATTCTTCCGCCAGATGATGGTACTCGATCTGTATGCGCGGGAAAATATGAAGACGCGGCCGCATTTTGCAAAGGATCCGTCGGAATGGAAAAACGAATCGCGTGATTTTTACCAGAAGGAAGCCGAAACGAGAACGCTTCTGCCATCGTATACGACATACGATTGGAAGCAGCTGCAGCGCATGACGCATGTGGAAGTTTTTGATTACGATGTGCTCGGAAACGGGGAAAAGGCGCGTACGGTACTCCTGTTTGATTATCAGAAGCGCGATCCGCTGACGGGAAATGCGGAGATGATCGACTGTAGTGAGCTTTTTTACGCTTGACATTTCAAAAGAACATGAGATACTAGAAAAGGTAATAAAAGATGAAAATACAAGATTTTGTAGTGCTCGATCTTGAGACAACGGGTCTTTCTGTAAAGGAAGACCAGATTCTGGAGATCGGTGCAGTAAAAGTGCAGGGCGGAGAGGTCACGGCATCGTATGAGACTTTCGTCAATCCGGGCAGAAAAGTGCCGGAGCGGATCACGGAACTCACCGGAATCCGGGATGAGATGATTGCGAATGCGCCCGATGTGGAGACTGCTGTCCGCGGCTTTCTGGATTTCTGCGGCGGCCTGCCGCTTCTGGGGCACAATATTCTGTTCGATTACAGCTTCATCAAGCAGGCAGCGATAAATGCCCGTCTGGACTTTGAAAAAGAAGCGTGGGATACGTTGAAAATTGCACGGAAAGCCCTCCCGGATCTGGAGAGCAGAAGCCTTGAAGCACTCTGCGGCTACTATCAGATCCCGCGGGAACACGCACACCGTGCGATGGACGATGTGCTGGAAACGCTGGCACTGTTCCGAAAACTGGAAGAAGGATTTTCGGAAGATCACCCGGAATGGTTTGCCGCAGCGCCTCTGAAGGCCAAAATGAAACGTGAGGTTCCGGCGACGGAGGCACAGAAAAAATATCTGGCGGATCTGATCCGGTACCATGAGCTGGATCTCGAACCGGAGTGGGGAGCACTCACAAAAAGCCGTGCATCCCGCATGATCGATCAGATTATTCTGGCACATGGAAGAATGGAAAAACGACAGAGAACTGAGAAAAAATAGAAGAGAAAAAGAAAGGATGGAACGATGAGTAATAAAGTCAATCGAAAAGCCCCGACAGAGGCACAGAAAAAGAAGAAAGATCCGCTGGCAAAGAAGAGAAATGCAGCAAAGATACTGGCATTGATTCTTGCAGTGGTTATGGTGCTTGGTATGGTTCTTCCAGCACTTTTATGGCTGGTGTAAAGAGATTCTGTAAAAGACAGAGTGAAATGGGAAACGGATCAAGAAGAGGCACAGTATGAAAAACAGCAGAAAAATGAGAGGCCTGCTGGTGATGCTTATCGCATTCGCATTCTGCTTTCTGGCAGAACCAGTCAAAGCGGATGACCGGACAGCGCTGGACGGAATCTATGTAGAAGACATTTCCGTCGGCGGTATGACCGAAGAGCAGATCACACAGGCAGTAAACGACAAAATTGAACAGTTAAAACCCTCGGTTATCAACCTGTCTGCCGGAGAGCAGAATGCACAGGTGACAGCAGGGGATCTCGGACTTTCCTGTGCCAACCCGGAGGTGGCAAGAGAAGCCGTCACAATCGGGCAGGAAGGCAATGTACTGAAGCGGTTCCTGACACAGAACCGGCTCAAAAATGGAGAGACGGTGACGTTTTCCCTGAAATATACAGTCGATGGCGAGGCAGCGCGCCAGGCGGTAGAAAACAACACGGCTGTGCTGAACCGCGAGGCAACAGATGCAACGCTGACCCGCGAAAACGGCGAATTTATCGTCAATCCGGGCCAGACCGGATGCAGCGTCAACGTGGATGAGTCCATGGCGAAGGTTGTCAATTACCTGACGACAAGCTGGCGGGGCGGCATCGGCGGCGTAGAACTGGTAACAGAAGAAACACCGGCAGGCGGTAATCCGGAGCAGCTTGCACTTGTCAAAGATCTGCTCGGCGAGGGTACGACGGAGTATGGCAACGGTACGAGCGGCAGAAAACAGAATGTCGCAGTCGGCGCAGAGAAGATTAACGGAACGCTGGTACAGCCGGGCGAGGAATTTTCCGTAGAGGCGGTCGTTGTGCCGTTTGATGCGGAAAATGGTTATGCACTGGCAGCATCGTATGAGATGGGCAAGGTCGTCGATTCGTACGGCGGCGGTATCTGCCAGGTTTCCACAACGCTCTATGTTGCTGTCTTAAAAGCAGAGCTTGAGGTGACGGAGCGGTACAGCCATTCCATGATTGTCCACTATGTGGATCCGTCGATGGATGCGGCGATTGCAGAGGGATTGAAAGACCTGAAATTCATCAACAATACGGATGCGCCGATTTATATTGAGGCGAGCGCGGACGGAAGCACCCTGCATTTTGCCATCTACGGCCATGAGACGAGAGATCCGAACCGCACGGTCCGCTATGAGAGTGAGACGACAAACACGGAGGATCCGACGCCGAGCCTGACGGAAGATGCGAATGCATCGTTTGGAACAATTGAACAGACATCGTACGGCTATCAGGGTTCGACGGCGCGGCTGTGGAAGATTGTGAATGACAATGGAAATGAGACGAAGGAGCAGGTGAATTCCAGCACTTACCGCATGACATCGGATGTCTATACCGTGGGAACAAAGACGGACAATGCAGCGGCGCGTGCGGAAATGCAGGCGGCGATTGCGGCAAATGATCTTGCAAAAGCAAAGGAAGTTGCAGCGAAATACAGCCAGAGCAGTTCGTCATCGAGTTCTTCGGAGAAGAAGGAAGACAGCAGCGATGATTCGGATTCGGATGGTACGGAAAAGACGGACGACAGCAGCAATACAGAGAAAACGGAGGACGATGAGGACTAGGCGTTTTCTGGTTACAGTTCGCTGGGAACCAGTGAACTGTAACATTTTCCGTGAAAAATGGGAAAGCAGAGGGAAAAGGAGTACGGATTCCGTCTGCTTTTTCGTTTGAAACAGGAAGTTCGAGGAGGACAAGGGATGCGAAAGGGTAAATTACAGCAGAGCGTGCTGGTGCGCTCGGTGTTTAAGATGCTGGGGCAGAAAAGAGAGGACGCAGCAGGGCCGGCGGTTGGACGTGGGGTATCGGCATTTGCAGGAGAAAAGGAGACGCAGGTGTTTTCGTGTGCGCCGGTGCTGGTGAAGGATCCGGAGGACGCGGTGCTCGCGGTCTGCCGGGTGTGCAACAGTGTGGCCGCGGCGGGGGCATCGGCAAAAGGAGTGCTGGTGTCGCTGATGCTGCCGGAGGCGATGGAAGAAAAGGATTTAAAGGAGCTGATGCGGGCGGTTGACGGTGCGTGTGTGCGGTATGGAACTGCGGTGATCGGCGGGCATACGGAGGTGACGGACGGGGTTTTGTATCCGGTGCTTACCGTGACGGCGGCAGGCGGGACAACGCGTGCGGGGCTGTTTGATCCGTCGTGTGTGACAGCGGATTTGGATCTTGTCGTGACGAAGGGGATTGCGCTTGGCGCGGTGTCTTATCTGGCAAAGACAAGAAGGGATGAGCTTCTGACGAGATTTTCTCCGGGATTTATCCATGGGGCGGCGGATTTTTCGGAGGATTACTCTGTCTGCCGTGAGGCGGAGATTGCGATCGAGCACGGTGCGGCTGCGATGCAGGATCTCTCGGAGGGCGGGATTTTCGGGGCGCTCTGGGAGATGGCGGACGGCGCGGGTATCGGGCTTGATGTGGCGCTGAAGAGGATTCCGATCCAGCAGGAGACGGTGGAGATCTGTGAATTTTTCGGGGTGAATCCGTATCAGATGCTTTCGACGGGGGCGCTGCTGATTGCGGCGGCGGACGGCGAGGGGCTGGTGCAGAAAATGGCACTCGAAGGGATTCCATCGGCGGTGATTGGGCGGACGACATCCGGGAAGGAGAGGATTCTCCGGAACGGGGAAGAGGTCCGGTATCTGGATAAGCCGCAGATGGATGAGATGTACCGGGTTGGCAGATAAGGCTTAAATATACGACAGGAGTGATTGGTAAAATGGCACATTTGAATATTGTTCTTCATGAGCCGGAGATTCCAGCAAATACAGGTAATATCGGACGGACGTGTGTGGCGACGGGGACGAGGCTGCATCTGATTAAGCCGCTGGGGTTTGATATTTCGGACAAGGCGGTCAGCGCGCGGGGCTGGATTACTGGCCGAAGCTGGATGTGACAGTGTATGAGAGTTACGAGGATTTTCTGGAGAAAAATCCGGGGGCGAAGATTTACTATGCGACGACGAAGGGGCCGCAGACGTATGTGGATGTGCAGTATGAAGAGGACTGCTTTATCATGTTCGGAAAGGAAAGCGCGGGGATTCCGGAGGATATTCTGTACGATAATCAGGAGACGGCGGTGCGGATTCCGATGATTAATGATATTCGGTCGCTGAACCTTTCAAATTCCGTGGCGATCGTACTGTACGAGGCACTGCGGCAGAATAGCTTTGACCATATGCAGCTCGCGGGGCATTTGCGGACGCATGAGTGGAGGTAGACGGACGGGACTCTGGTGATCGTAGACGGAGCTGCATTCTTTTTATAAGGAAGAAGTTAAGATCATTTCCAATTCGGCAAAGACCTGCTCTGCGTAAAGCTGTTTGATTTCGTGGCGGGTCATGCCGGAGACGTTGGTCTGGAAGGTGAAGGTGTGGGCTTGGGCTTTGTATAAAATACAGAAGTAGACGACGCCCTGTACGCTGTCAGCGTTGTTGGGGTCGAGATTTCCGGTTGTGCCGGTGATTCCGATGGCGATGGCGGTGTGCAGGTTTTCTTGTACTGTGCGGGCCATGGCTTCGGCGCATTCGGGGGAGTAGACGCCGTGGATTTCGATGACGGAAGGGTCGACGCCGACGAGGACTTTGGTTTCGTTCAGATACGTGACGTAGCCGCCGGGGAAAATGGCGGAGGCGCTTCGGTGTCGGTGATCAGGGAGGCGATCAGACCGGAAGTGCAGCTTTCCATGGTGGAAATGGTGGTGTGGGATGCAATGAGCTGTTTGATGATGGAATCAATGGTGTTTGGGTTCATAGTGAAAATTACCTCCAGAGTTAGTTTGATATGTCTGGCAAAAAAGCCCCTCGGCGGAGGGGCTTATTTTGGTGCTTCGCCTTTGGCGAGTGTAAAGATAAATTCGGTACCAACGCCCTCTGTACTGATGACATTGATATTCTGGTTATGCGCAGTGATGATCTCTTTGACGATCGAAAGCCCAAGTCCCGTTCCTTTGCGGTCCTTGCCGCGGGAGGCGTCGAGCTTGTAGAAGCGCTCCCAGATTTTCGTGATGCTTGCCTTTGGAATGCCGCAGCCGGTGTCCTTGACGGAGACGAAGACTTTACCGTGCTTCTCCGTTGTCTCAACTGTGATGGTGGAATCGTTGTTGCTGAATTTGATTGCATTATCAATGAGATTGTACAGCACCTGCTGGATTTTTCCCATATCGGCGCAGACGTATAAGGTGCGCGATGCGAGGATCAGTGAAATGGAAATCCGCTTTTTTGTGCAGGTTCCCTCAAACGAAGCGGCGGTATCCTTGATGACGGCGTTGATGTCAAACGAGGTCAGATCAAGCATATTCCCTTTATCGTCGATGTCGTTCAGCGTCAGCAGGCTCTGCGTCAGCTTGTGCAGCCGTTCTGTCTCAAACAGAACGATTTTCAGATATTTTTCCTGCATTTCCGGCGGAATCGTTCCGTCTAGGATTGCCTCCACGTAGCCTTTGATCGAGGTCAGCGGTGAGCGGAAGTCGTGAGAGACGTTCGCCACAAATTTCCGCTGGTATTCGCCGGTCTTGTTCAGCTCGCCGGACATGTAGTTCAGCGTGGAAGCGAGATACCCCATCTCATCGTGAGATTTAACATCAATTTTGTGGGTCAGGTTGCCGGAGGCATACTCCTTTGCACCGTTGATGATCTTTTTCAGCGGCCGGTACACGACGAGGGAGAAAAAGATCAGAATCACAAACGAGAGTCCGAACACGAGCAGGAACAGAAAATCAATCCGTGCCAGCAGACTTTCCCTCTGCTGATAGACGTCCTGCAGCGGAAGGTGGATGGCGACATAGCCATTGATCCGGAAATCGGAGGTGACGGGAACCATGACGCTCAGCATCTTGTCTTCGAAATAGCCGAAAAACGTTCCCGTGCTGTAATACTCGCTGCCGAGCGCAACTGGATCAAAACCGTCGATGATCTCCGGGTTTTCCTCATCGAGTGCAGCTGCCGTGTTCAGCAGAATTTCCCCGTCTGCGCTGATGAGCCAGATCTGGGAATTGTGATAGGAAGCCAGTGCACTGAGCGAATTGTAAAGATCCGTCAGGGAACGCTCACTGTGGTAATAAAGGTCGCCCTGTTTGGAAGCGATCTGCGTGGCCTCCCGGTACAGACTGGTGCTCGCGCTGGAGACCAGACTGTCCTCCACCATGCGGGAGCCGACCGTTGAGATCAGCGTAAAGCCGGCAATGGCGAGAATGACATAAATGAGAATTAATTTCCGGTAAAGCGTGCGTCGCATTATTTTTTAACCTCAAACTTGTAACCGATGCCCCAGACCGTCGTGATGGCCCAGGAGGCATGGTCCTTGATTTTTTCGCGGAGACGTTTGATATGAACGTCTACCGTGCGGGTATCGCCGATGTACTCATAGCCCCAGATATGGTCGAGGAGCTGTTCCCGCGTAAAGACCTGGTTTGGTGAGGAAGCAAGGAAGTAGAGAAGCTCCAGTTCCTTCGGCGGCATATCGACGGTGCGGCCCTGGTAAATGACGGAATAGTTCGTCTGGTTGATGATAAGATCCGGGTACTCGACACATTTTCCTGCGGTCGCGGACACCGGGATCGTGCGTGATGGCTGAAATCTCCGCAGCACTGCTTTCACACGGGCAACGAGCTCCTTGGAATCAAATGGTTTGATGATGTAGTCATCCGCGCCGAGTTCCAGGCCGAGGACTTTGTCGAACACCTCGCCCTTTGCCGAGAGCATGATGATCGGAACATCGGAATCGTGCCGGATTTCGCGGCAGACCTGGTAGCCGTCCATGCCGGGCAGCATCAGGTCGAGCAGAATCAGGTTCGGCTGGAAGGAGTGAAACTCCCGGACAGCCTCTTCTCCATCGTTTACAATTTTTGTGTCATAGCATTCCTTGGTCAGATAGAGAGAAATCAGTTCTGCGATATTGTTATCGTCATCGACAATCAGAATTTTCTGTTTGGAAGCCATAAAAGATTCTCCTTCACTGGGGACAGGACGGAACCGCATACAGTATGCGTTCCGTCCCATATTTTCCTGAGTTTTTATTTCTTAAACGTAACAATCGTAACGCCGGCATCGCCCTCGCCGAATTCCGCTAAATGGAAGTCCGCTACGTGTTTCTGGCGGCGCAGATAATTGTGAATGCCTTTCCGCAGTGCGCCCGTTCCTTTTCCGTGGACAACGCGGACACTCGCAGATGGGAGAGATAAGCGTCATCGAGATATTTGTCGAGTTCGGCAACCGCTTCATCCACCGTTTTTCCGAGCAGATTGATCTCGGTAGAAATCGTGGCAGCCTTGGAAAGCTTCGATTTTCCGCTGCTTGTGCGGGAGATGGACGGGCCGGTGATGACAGCCTCGTCGATCAGCACAAGGTCGGAGATATGCACTTTGGTCCGCATGATACCCATCTGGACGAAGAGATTTCCCTTCGAATCCGGGCGGGTGCGGACAGTACCTTTGAGATTCATGCTTAAGACTTTGACGGCATCGCCGAGATGAAGATCCTGCGGGCGGAGATTTCCGGTGCGCTTCGGTACTTCCTTCGCCTTTTTCTTATCGAGCTTGTTCATCTTTTCACGCAGAGCGGTACGTTTCTGCTCCATTTCGCGGACGGAAACATTCTCTTTTCCAAATTTCTGGAAATCGCGCATCGTCTGGTCGGCGTATTCCTTCGCCTCGCGGAGAATTCTCTGTGCCTCCTCGGTTGCATTGGAGATCATCTTTTCTTTTCTTGCGTCGATCTGTTCCTGATTCTTGGCAAGGCTCTGCTTCAGGGATTCGACTTCCGCGCGGGTGCGGGCAAGCTCTTCTTTTTCGCGTTCCAGCGTGATCCGGTTCTGCTCGAGAGTGGTCAGAACGTCCTCAAACGATTCATCCTGCTCGCTGATTTCGTCTTTTGCCTTGTTGATGATGTAGTCCGGCAGGCCGAGTTTGCTGGAAATCGCAAACGCATTACTCTTTCCAGGAACGCCGACGAGCAGGCGGTATGTCGGGCTTAAAGTCTCGACATCGAATTCACAGCAGGCATTCTCCACGCCCGGTGTGGATAAGGCATAGATTTTCAGTTCACTGTAGTGTGTCGTTGCCATGGTGCGGATGCCGCGCTCGTGGAGCGTAGAGAGGATCGCGATGGCAAGCGCCGCGCCCTCTGTCGGGTCGGTACCGGCGCCGAGCTCATCGAACAGGACGAGGGAATTGCGGTCTGCCTTGTCGAGGAAGGAAACCACATTCGTCATGTGGGAGGAGAAGGTACTCAACGACTGCTCGATGCTCTGCTCATCACCGATATCGGCGTAAACCTCGTCGAAAACGGAAAGGGAGGAGCGGTCGAGTGCCGGAATGTGAAGTCCGGACTGGCCCATCAGTGTTAAGAGTCCGACCGTCTTTAAGGAAACCGTTTTACCGCCGGTATTCGGTCCGGTGACGATCAGAAGGTCGAAATCTTCGCCGAGCGACAGATCAATCGGAACGACTTTTTTCGCATTGATCAGCGGGTGGCGTGCCTTGCGCAGGTGGATTTTACCTTCGGTGTTGAAGATCGGCTCATTGGCGTTCTGCTCCATTGCAAGAGCGGCGCGCGCGAAGATGAAGTCAAGCTCTACCATGTTTTCGAGGTCGTAACGGATCTCATCGCGGTGCAGGTCTGCCTGGGCACTCAACGTAGAGAGGATGACCTCGATTTCTTTTGCTTCTTCAATTTCCAGCTCACGGATATCGTTGTTCAGTTTGACAACGGCCATCGGCTCGACAAAGAAGGTGGAACCGGTCGAGGACTGGTCATGTACCATGCCAGGAACCTGGCCTTTGTACTCGGATTTGATCGGGATACAGTAGCGGCCGTCGCGCATCGTGATGACGGCATCCTGCAGATACGTGCGGTAGGAACCGTTGACGAGCGAGATTAACTGGCTGTGGATTTTTTCCTCACACGATTTGATGGAACGACGGATGCGGCGTAGATTCGGGCTTGCATCATCGCTGATTTCATCCTCGGAGAGAATACAGCGGCGGATTTCCGTGGAAAGCAGCGTCAGAGGCTCCAGTGTTTCGAAGAGATCTTCGAGCTGTCCGGCGTCTGGTCCGCATTTTCGCGGCGGCCGTACGCTTTGACGCGTGCCGTGTTTTCCAGAAGTGCGGCGGTCTGCAGAAGCTCCGTGATGTTCATGGAGCTGCCGATTTCGAGACGCTTTAATGCGCCGCGGATATCTTTGGCATCACCAAAGGAAATGTGGCCTTTTTTAAAGAGCCGGGTGAGCGCGTCGTGTGTCTCGTGCTGCATCCGCGTAATCTGGGAGAGGGAAGAAGAAGGAACGAGCTTCAGACATTTCTTCCGGCCCAGAGGAGAACTGGCATACGAAGCCAGCTGTTCGATAATTTTGTCGTATTCGAGCGTTTTTAATGCTTTCTGATTCATGATACTTACCTTTTCGTATTAATAATTCATCATCGTTTACAGATAATGCGGTATTTTTTATCACATACCGCCCGGATCTGATCTGGCGTCTGTACGGGAAAGCACAGAGCGCAGGTGGAATGTGGGTCACAGGTTTTTCCACTCCCCCAATTATACCTTAAAAAGGAAAAGAAAGAAACCCCAAGAACGAGAAAATGCGGGATCTTGGAGAAATGAGAAAAAAATGTAACAGTCTTCATAAAATGTTCATATCTATCTGGTAAAGTTTCTTATATATGTGAAAATTGTGGGAGCGCGTATGCGCAGAGCAGTTCGGAATGGAATACGAATGTATGGAGAAAGAAATGTATGGAAAATGACCCAAAACCTTACAAATTCATGAAAGAGAGCATCAAAAAGCAGCCGCCTGACTGGAAAAAGATCGTATTGCTGATTGCCGGATGGCTGGTTCTTGCAGCACTTGGCGGTCTGGTTGCGGCCGCGGTCTTTGCTGTGACAGAGCCAAAGATTGCCGGTGCAATTACAAAAGAGGAGCCGCCGGCCAAAGTGGATATTCCGGGCGACGAGGATCCGAACAGCGGACAGGAGATGGATGAGACGATGACAGCATCTTCGGAGAATGCGCCGGTGGACAGCAGTGTTCCGGCTCGGAAATCAGCAGTTCCACAGCGGATGGCAGTGTTTTGGATGAAAGTGTCGCAGAAAGCACGATTTCCGAGAGCACGGATGGAAACGAAGCGGCAGAGGGAACGGAGACGGGGGAGGAGAGCAGTGAGGCTTCCACAGTCGATGGTGAAACGGATGCGGAGGCAAAGGACAACAGTCTCAGAAATTATGAAGTGCTCTACCAGGATATGCTGGAAGTAACGGAAAAACCAAAACGAGCGCTGGTGACCGTCATCGGCATTACCAATCAGATGGACTATTTTAACCAGAACTATGAAAACCAGCAGCAGATTTCCGGACTGATCGTTGCAGACAACGGACAGGATCTTTTCATCCTGACGGAATACCGCATTGTGGAAAATGTGGAGCGGATTCAGGTTACGTTCTGGGATGAGACGATGGTAGATGCCACATACCAGCGCCATGATCCGAGCACCGGTTTTACGATTGTGAAGGTGGACAAGTCGAAGCTGGATGAGGAAACACGGGACGGCCTTGAAATTGCGCCGCTTGGCAGTTCGTATCTCGTAAGCCAGGGTGATCCGGTTGTGGCCGTCGGAAGCCCGGTTGGCTACAGTGATTCGATTGCGTACGGCGTGGTGACTTCGGTTACGAATAAGATCTCAGCGCTGGACAATGAGTACAATCTGCTGACAACTGACATCCTCGGCAGTACGGACGGCAGCGGTATTCTGGTAAATCTGGACGGCGAAATCGTCGGTATTATCGCGCAGAGCTACAGTGCCAAGGGAAACAACGTGGTGACGGGCATTGCAATTTCGCAGATCAAAAAGCTGATTGAAAATCTCTCCAACAATGTGAGCCGCGCTTATATCGGCATCCGCGGGCAGGATGTCACAGAAGAGCTTTCCGACAAAACAGGGATTCCAAAAGGCGTTCTGATCAGCAGCGTCACAGACGATTCGCCGGCGATGATGGCGGGCATGAAAGAGTATGATGTGATTGTAAAGCTCGGGGAACAGAAGGTGGAAACGATCAAACAGTACCATGAGCAGCTGGGAAAACACAGCGCAGGAGAAGTGGTTACCGTGACGGCGATGCGGAAAGGCGCCGAAGGATACGCGGAGATGACGTTTGATGTGACGCTTGGAGAAGTCTGAAAACAGAGGCTTTCGGAAGCCAAAAAGCCGGCCTTGACCGGCGTGGTTTCCGAAAGCTTTTTCTTTTCGGACGGTTTCCGAACCGCTGTGAAAAAATACGTGCATTCTGTATAAAAATCTGGTAGAATTGGTAAGGCATGTAAAGAAACAAGGAAAACAAAAACGGAACGCTGTGTCCGCATTTATTTTAGAAAAAGAGGATTTATTTTTATGAAGTATATTAACGAACTCCGGGAAGGAAACCGCATGTCCGGTGTCTATCTCTGCAAACATAAACAGTCAGCCGTTACGAAAAACGGAAAACAGTATGAAAACGTGATCTTACAGGACCGCACCGGTACGATCGATGCGAAAATCTGGGATCCGAATTCGATGGGAATCGACGAATTCGAAGCACTTGACTACGTCGACATCAGCGGCGATATCACCGTATTCAACGGCGCGCTTCAGGTTTCGATCAAGCGTGCAAGAAAGGCAGGAGAGGGCGAGTACAACCCGGCAGACTATCTGCCGACCAGCCGTTACGACATCGACACGATGTATCAGGAACTGCTTTCCTGGATTGGAACGGTGAAAAACCAGTATCTTTCCGCAATCCTGACGTACTATTTTATCCAGGACCAGGAGACGGTAAAACGGTTCCGCATGAGCTCTGCGGCAAAAAGTGTTCACCACGGCTTTGTCGGCGGACTGCTGGAGCATACGTTAAGTGTCACCCGTTTCTGTGATTTTATGGCGAAATCGTACGGGATCTTAAACCGTGATCTGCTGATTACGGCAGCGATTCTGCATGACATCGGAAAGACGAAAGAACTCTCTTTATTCCCGCAGAACGATTACACGGATGATGGACAGCTTCTCGGCCACATTATGATCGGTGCGGAGATGGTACACGATGCTGCACAGAAAATAGAAGGTTTTCCGATGGAGCTGGAAAATCAGTTAAAACACTGCATTCTGGCACACCACGGTGAGCTGGAATACGGTTCCCCGAAAAAGCCGGCAATGGTAGAAGCGGTAGCGCTGAACTTGGCTGATAATGCCGATGCCAAAATGGAGACTCTGACCGAGCTGTTTGATGCAGCGCCGGCAGGCAATGAGTGGATTGGCTACAACCGGTTCTTTGAGTCCAACATCCGCAGAACAGGAGACTTTTCATGAGCTATCAGAAAAATGATGTACTGACGGTGAAAATTGAAGATATGGGACACGACGGAGAGGGTATAGGCAAATGCGAGGGCTATACCCTCTTTGTCAAGGACACGGTTATCGGAGATCTTGCCGAAGTAAAAGTGATAAAAGCAAAGAAAAATTACGGCTACGCACGGCTGATGCGTCTGATCGAACCGTCCCCGCACCGCGTAGAGCCGATATGCCTGTGGCCCGTCCATGCGGCGGCTGTCAGTTACAGATGCTTGACTATGCAGAGCAGCTCCGCTTTAAAGAAAAGAAAATTGCCCAGAACCTCCAGCGGATCGGTGGGATGACGGAAATTCCGATGGAGCCGATTGTGGGGATGGAGTCTCCGTTCCGGTATCGAAACAAAGCACAGTTCCCGATCGGACAGGATAAAAACGGGAAACTGATTACCGGATTTTATGCGGGAAGAACGCATCAGATCATGGAAAACCGGAACTGCTATCTTGGCGTAGAGCAGAACGAAGAGATTTTGAACCGCATTCTCGCGTGGATGGAAGAAAACAGCGTTTCGGCATACCAGGAGGAGACCGGCAAAGGTCTGGTGCGCCATGTGCTGATCCGGTTTGGATTTACAACGAAAGAAATCATGGTCTGTCTCGTTGTGAACGGAAAGAAACTGCCGGCAGAGAAAAAACTCATCCAATCACTGACGGAACTGGAAGGCATGACGAGCATTACACTCAGCGTAAACCGTGAGCGGACCAATGTTATCATGGGGAAAGAGATTCGCTGTCTGTGGGGACAGGAATTTATTACCGATTATATCGGAAAGGTAAAATACCAGATTTCTCCGCTTTCCTTCTATCAGGTAAATCCCGTGCAGACAGAAAAACTGTACAGCCTTGCGCTGGAATATGCTGGTCTTACCGGAGAAGAGACTGTCTGGGATCTGTACTGCGGTATCGGAACGATTTCACTTTTTCTGGCGCAGAAGGCGAAAAAAGTTTACGGCGTGGAGATCGTGCCGGAGGCCATCGCAGATGCGAAAAACAATGCGAAAATCAATGGAATCGAAAATGCAGAGTTTTTTGTCGGAAAATCCGAGGAAGTACTGCCGGAATATTACGAAAAATATGCCAAAGAACATCCAGGCGAACATGCGCATGCCGATGTGATTGTAGTCGATCCGCCGCGGAAAGGATGCGAGGAAAATCTGCTCCGCACCATGGCCGATATGCAGCCGGATCGGATTGTGTATGTCTCGTGCGATTCTGCGACACTGGCAAGGGATCTGAAGATTCTTCAGGAGCTGGGGTATGAGGTGAAAAAGGTAAGAGGCGTGGACCAGTTTCCGATGACTTGCCATGTAGAGACGGTTGTCTTGCTTTCCAAGGGCGAAGTCGACTCGAAAAAGATTCGGGTTGAGTTCTCTTTGGAAGATATGGATATGTCCGAATTTCAGGATGGGGCAACCTATCCGCAGATCAAGGAGTATGTGTTGGAGCATACCGGGTTAAAGGTGTCCAACCTCTATATCTCACAGATTAAACGAAAATGTGGGATTGGGGTTGGTAAGAACTATAATCTGCCGAAGTCCGAGGATTCCAGACAGCCCCAGTGTCCGCCGGAAAAAGAGAAAGCAATCCGAGAAGCATTCAAATATTTTGGGATGATCTAACATCCCGCAAAATGGAGGTTTCTTATGGATAGATTGATTTCTTGTGAGTTTAACATGGATACCGCTTGTGTGGAACTGAAATTTTTAGATGGCAGCATGATTGCCATTGATACCATCGCCGTGGAGAATGAGGTTGCTGACAATATGTATCAACGGTCAGAACTGGATTATCTAATCTACAATGATCCGGTTGGATATGCAGACTTGATCTTGAACGGTGATCCCGAAATTTATCTAAAAACTGTAACTGAATGTAAACCCTTAGATTAAAACTCAGCCCTCTGCCTTTTCCTTGGCAGAGGGCCGTTTTTTGCTTAACAGTTATTGAGCATCCCTTAATTGCTCTACAACACTGCATTTCGCTGCATTGTCATACATCATGCAAGGAATCAGCCACCCCAGCAGAAGAAATACCGGAATTGTCAGCAGGACAGGCAGAATGGTGAATCGATACTCAAAGAACCAGAACATACTGCCCAGCATTTTTCCTGCAAGAGGTCCCACCGCCAGCGACAAAATAAAGGCCGCCGCTACAGAAGACATTGCGTAAAACAACCCCTCGTAGATCAGCATGGTTTTGAGCTGCCGGTTTGTCATTCCTACAGCCTGAAGCACAGCAAATTCACGGCGGCGGGAAAGAATACCGGTCATCATGGCGTTGAAGAAATTTAAGAGTCCCACCAGCCCAATGATAGCACAGAGGATACCACCTATCAGAAGGAACATCTGCCGGAACTGAGCAAATTCAGAGCGAGCCGTGGCCTTGCTTTCATACATCAAGGGCGAAAACTCACCGGCAGTGAGCTTCGATAGATATTGCTCTGCTTCGGCCTCGTCAACTTCGTCCGCTGTGTCGAACAGGTAGAGCATCGGAATGGCTGCACCACCGCTGTCCCTCTGTGCGGTGTCCACAGACAAAACTGCGTCATATCCAATACCACCATAACGATAACTCATGGAATTCGGAAGTTCTACCAAGGCGCAGACCGTGTACTCTACATCTCTGGCTCCATACAATTTTGCCTGAAAGTACTCCTCCGGTGTATCTTCGGTGCGGAGTTCCCCGGTGCGGCTGTCGATATATTTCACATCATCCGCATAGGTAGCGGTAATCGTGTCCCCCACCTTGGGGTAGTATTCAGGATTGAGCAGATTGCCGTAATCATCCAAAGAAACCGCAATGGCAATAGCGTTATTGTTTGGCTCCAGCATAGGAGAAATATCTCCGTCGAGCACTTGCAGCTTGTCAAACAGACTGTTATCCAGAGCCTCGATTCTGGTATCTCCCATCACCATATTGCCCCGGTGCTCCAGACGGCTCATATGGCTGTCCAACTGCTCAGCACTTTCGTACCTTGCATAGTCCTGCCGCAGAGCATCCTCCGTCATCCAAAGATATACGGGTTTTCGCACAGCATATCCCGTGCCGGAAAGACTGGACTTTGTGTTTGCTGCGATCTCTTCGATCTGTTCCGGCGTGATGAATTCATCTGACGGGTTGTAACGGAAATAGTCGGGCGTGCTGACGATAAAATCGGCGCAGGTCATGAAGGATACATACTTCTCCATGCTGAAGCCGCCCACAAAGGCACACAGTGCATTGAACAGCGTCACCGACAGTGCCAGAGACACCACCACCAGCACCGTCTTTTTCTTGTTTCGTCCCAGATTGGCAAAGGCCATCTGATGGAGCTTGGCTCCCCGGGTGCTGCGCTGTTTTTTCTTGGTCTGCATCGCATCTGTATATTTGGTAGCCTCCACCGGAGAAACCCTGGCTGCCATTTTCCCGGGCTTGGAGCAGGACAAAAGCACCGTCAGCAGGGCAAACAGCACGGAGCCAACAAAGATCACAGGCGAAGTGCTGATGGTGGTGATGCCTGCATCCAACTGGGTGGAGCGCAAGACAACAGGCACCAGAACAGCGCCAATGCCATAGCCCAACAGCAGCCCCGCCGGAATGCCGATCAGACAAAGCAGAAGTGCCTGCTGGCGAATGATGCGTTTGAGCTGCCGGGGCGTTGTGCCAATGGTTTTCAGAAGCCCGTAAAACCGGATATCCCCGCAACAGAGATCTGGAAAATGTTATAGATGATAAGATACCCGGTGAAAATCACCAGCAGCAAAAAGCTGCTATGGCGATCACAAGTTCCGGATCGAGATGCGACTCCAGCTGGGATGAGGTATATCCCAGTTGAC
>ENA-OQCE01000123-OQCE01000123.1-human-gut-metagenome-genome-assembly--contig:-NODE-123-length-36668-cov-3.033113_pt1 | contig 36668 bp, 50 predicted proteins | sample MGYA00242495_ERZ504572 | MGnify/ENA primary metagenome ERZ504572 (study PRJEB26092, sample SAMD00036228) | human gut metagenome | host: Homo sapiens | study: EMG produced TPA metagenomics assembly of... | reverse complement strand
ATTCATTATTTCAACAAGGAAAGGATTCAGAAAAAAACAAAATGGATGCCTCCCGAAATATATCGGGAAACATCCACTAATGCCATTTAACTAATTTATATGCGTCCAGTTTTTGGGGTACACATCACATTTCTTCGCAGTCTCCTTTTTATGTTTTCTAGCTTTCCCTGCGTTAGAGCAAACCTCTTTATAAAGTTTTCTCCCAGCGATTTCAATCAGTTAAGGTGTCAACAACGCTGGGTATAGTCAAAAAGGGTTGTCAAAAATGAAGGGTTTTAAAAAATCAGAGTGTCAACGACCTTGGGTAGCGGTTACACAACTCAAGACCCACAACTCACAATTCACAACAGTCCCTATTCCCAACCGTGATACAGGTATCATACAATAAGCCGTGAACCCCTTGCTTTAGATTAAAGCAAGGGGTTCACGTTCTTCCTCAAATGAGTTTACTTTTATGCCTGACCTAGGACAGCAGCATTACTTACGAACCACAGAAATCCGTTCCTTGATGTGACTGCCTTTGACGATTTCATCAATCATGGCAAGGGCAAAGTCAGCGTAGCTGATGACACTTTCGCCGCGGCTATTTAGCGTCAGTTCTTCGCCAGTAAGTATGTAGCTTCCTGTGCGCCCTCCATCTGCCTGAAAATCCGCGGCCGGGCTGATGTAGGTCCAATTGACGTCGGAGCGGCTGCGCAGCTCGGTGAGGGCTTTTCCCATGGCCGTTGCAAGGGGCTTAAAGGCGCTTGGAAAGTCCGGCGTATCAACAAGCTGCAGGGTATGGGTCTTATCCGTGTAAAGGCTTCCAGCACCGCCTACAACAAGGAGACGGACCTTCGTACCACTCAAGGTATCGCAGAGATGCTTCAAGGATGAGCTATGAAGCGGCAGTGTTTCCGGCGTCCAGGCACCAAAGGCGTCGACGACAGCATCGAACCCGGCAAGATCGTCCCGTGTGAGGTCGAAGAGGTCCTTTTCAATGACCCTTTGGGCAAGGGAATGATTGGTGTGACGAACGATGGCCGTTACGTCAAGGCCCTGGGCAAGGGCTTCCTTTACAATCAGCTGACCGGCTTTTCCATTAGCGGCAACAACGGCAATTTTCATGATGAGATCCTCCTTTAAGATGGAGCCCTTTAGGGGCTTGTGTTTTTCTTTCGATGGATTTATCATACTTCATAGAAGTAACTTTTGTGAAGTAGGCACAATAAAGTGCTATAAGTACCTAAAAGAAACTATTGCGGAGGAATGCTATGAAATTCATTGAATCACTGCCTGCCTGTCCAGTGGAAACCACCCTTATGCTGATTGGAGATAAATGGAAAGTCCTCATTTTGCGTGATCTCCTGCCTGGCAAAAAGCGTTTTGGTGAATTGCGTCATTCTGTTGGCCATATATCCCAAAAGGTTCTGACCTCAAACCTTCGGGACATGGAAGCCTGCGGACTATTGACCCGTACCGTCTATGCTGAAGTACCGCCTCGCGTTGAATATGCTCTGACAGACCTTGGCATGAGCCTAAAGCCCATCCTTGACGCCCTTGATCATTGGGGCCGAGGGTATCAAAAAGCGGCCCATAAAGTAATGGAAAGTCTCTGACCTTATGCTAACTCCCCAATCATCCTCTATTCTATGCTATAATAGAGCGAATCATTGTTGAAGCGATGCGAAAAAGGAGCAGCGACCATGGCAGAAGAACAGACCCTTGAAGTCACCATCCAAAATATTGTCTTTCAATCCGATCAGGGGACATTTTGCGTTTTTCGAGGAGAAAATCGGGATCTCGGTGCAGTGTCTGTTGTCTATAAGGCATAGCTCCTTTTGCCGGCGAAAAAGTGCGCCTTACTGGGTCGTGGACTGAACATCCTCGTTTTGGCCGCCAATTTGACTGCCGCACATGGGAAGCCCTCAAGCCTACCGGAGAAGCCGCCATCGTCAAAATGCTCGGCAGCGGCGCCATCAAGGGCGTAGGGCCTGCCATGGCGCAGCGCATTGTCGATTGTTTTGGGGAGGATACGTTCCGCATCATTGATGAGCATCCTGAACGACTGCGGGAAGTGCCCGGTATTGGCAAGAAAAAGGCTGAGGATATCATCAGTTCCTACAGTGAGATGACGGATACGCGGGAACTGGTCTTTTTCCTTGAAAGTCACGGTATCAGCGGCAACTATGCGCCCCGTATCCAATCCCTGTATGGGTCAACGGCGCTTACGCGGATTGCCAATAATCCTTATTGTCTTGCCGAAGATGTAGAGGGAATCGGTTTCAAAACGGCGGACCGGCTTGCCGTCAGCCTAGGCGTGGACCTTGACGGCGAGGAGCGCATCCAGGCAGGCATCCGGTTTGCCCTCATGCAGAGCGGGACTCAGGGGCATACCTGTGTCCCTGATGAATGGCTTGTAAAAAGCGCGGCGTCCCTTCTTTCTGTGGACCTGTCGACGTGCGGACGATTTTCCAGCATCTGATTGATGAAAATAGCTGCGCACGGAAGAAGTGGGCGGGGAAACCTGCGTGTACGCAGAATATCTCTACCAGGCCGAAGTGGGCGTTGCTAAACGCCTCATGGTCCTGCGTGACCGTGTGAACCAACTGTGGCAGGTGGACTACCAAAAGATCATCGAAGCGTGGGAAAAAGATGAGAACCTGACGCTGGCACCGGAACAGATAGAAGCCATTAAGACGAGCGTTGATCACGGCGTCTTTGTGCTTACGGGCGGACCGGGCACAGGGAAAACGACCGTCATCAAGGGCATCCTGTCCGTTCTTAAGGAAGCAGGCTGCAAGATCCTTCTTTCGGCACCGACAGGACGGGCAGCCAAACGCCTTGCTGAATCAGCCGGCGAGCCGGCCCTGACGGTTCACCGCATGCTCGAATATAGCAATAGCGACGAGGCCTTGTGGGGGCGCAACGAGGATACGCCCCTTGAAGCGGATGCCGTTATCGTCGATGAAGCGTCCATGATGGATATTGTCCTCATGTACCATCTCCTACGGGCCCTGCCCATTGGCTGCCGCCTGGTCCTTGTTGGCGACGTTGACCAGCTGCCGTCCGTAGGTCCGGGCAGTGTCCTCAAGGATATTATCCGCAGCGGCGCCATGCCTGTCGTACGGCTCGAAAATGTTTTTCGGCAGGCCCAACTAAGCCCCATTGTGCGAAATGCCCACCGCATCAACCAAGCCTTATGCCACTTGTTGATGGAGAAACGGATTTTACGTTCCGCCAGTTCATGAACGAAGAAGAGACCGTGCGTTACGTCGTTGATACGTATGCCCGTATGGTTAGAACCCTTTCCTGGCAGAATGTACAGGTCCTTTCTCCCATGCACCGCAATCCCTGCGGTGTAGAAAACCTGAATCGCCTGCTCCAGGCCCGCGTCAATCCGCCAAGTCCCGATAAAGCAGAACATAAGGCGGGGAACACGGTCTATCGTGAAGGGGACAAGGTCATGCAGATCCGCAACAACTATGAAAAGAACGTTTTTAATGGGGACATCGGACAAATTGACCTCATTCGCGGCAAGACGGTCTTTGTATCCTTTCCGGACCGTCCCGAAGGGGGCAATGTGACCTATGAAGGCGGCGAAGTGGACGACTTGCGCCTTGCTTATGCGATGAGTGTCCATAAGGCCCAAGGCAGTGAATACGCTGTTGTCATCATGCCCCTAGTGCCTGGACACTATATCATGCTTCAGCGGAACCTTTTTTATACGGCCATTACAAGGGCCAAAAAACAGGTTTATCTTGCCGGCAGCAAGAAAGCGATGCAGATGGCCGTCACGAACGACCGGACGCGCAAGCGCTATTCCCTTCTTGCCGAACGGCTGCATGGGGAACTTGGTATTGATTGACATGGAAAAATCAATTTAAAAATTTCATAATGGAAAATGATTATTAAAAAGAGGAATCCCGCCTTTTACAGCGAATAAAATAAAGTAAGTAACCTGTAATAAATCATATCAGTTTTTCAATACGTGGAGGTGTACTATGGAATTTTTAGAAGCAACCCTGACCAAGATCGTACAAGAAACCAGTGATTCCTACAGCTTTATCATGACCATCCCCGAAGGCTTTACGTGGAAAGCTGGCCAGCATGTTGCCTGGCAGATAAACGGCTTTGAACTTGATGCTGAGGACCGCAACACACGCGTTTTTACCATTGCCTCAACCATGGCTGACGGATATCTCATGTTTACGACCCGTATTGCGACAAGCACACAAGTTTCAAGGAAGCCCTGCTCCGTAAAATCAAACCTGGTGATAAGATTGGTGTCGCGCGCCCCTTGGGGACCTTCGCCCTGGATGCGGAAGGCTTCAAGAAGACCCTCATCGTTGCCGGCGGTATTGGCATTACGCCCATCCGTGCTCTCTTGCGGGCCTACAAGGATCACCCTGTAGAAGGCCATGCCATTACAGTTCTTTATTCCGATGATCGCGGCGAATTTTGCTATAAGGACTTCTGGAAAGACCTTGAAACGGTTCCGGGTGTGGAAGTGCGGCTCATTTCGGACCGGGAAATCTTTATGAAGGATACGGACACTTATGCTAAAGACGTACAAAATGATGCCGAATACCTCATCGCTGGGTCCCCGGGGATGAACAATGCCTTTACGGAACGTCTCGAAGCTTGGCATCAAGAAGGAAAATATCAAGACCGACGTCTTTATTGGTTACTAAAAAGAAAAGCGTGCTGCCTTCGGGCGGCACTTTTTCATGGGCGGGGGCATGTTTTGCCCCCGCTCTTTTTTGAAAGGATGACTATGTGGCAAGTACTGAAAGAACTCATTCTCGCTATTTTTTATCCCCATTACTGTCCTGCCTGCCATGAAGAAGTAGAAGCCCGGGCCTTTTATGTGAGGCCTGCCGCCGCAGCACCTATGCACCAGGCTATTTGGAACTTAAAAAAGAAACGGTGCCTCACCTTGACGCTGTTTACCGTCTCTATCGCTATGAAGGGGGCGTCAAACGGGCCTTCATGGTCTCAAATATGAAAAGCGCCGGGACTATCTGGACCGCATGGGGGAGGAAGTCCTGCACCACGAGGCGGATCTTGAGCCTTTATTTACAGGAAATCCTTTTGTCGTAGCCCTTCCGACAGACCCCAAACGCCGAAAGACGCGGGGTTATGAAATCCCGCCCGCTATTTTTGGACCTTACCTGAAAAAACATGCGATGATCCTGACGCAGGCCCTTTGGCGGCAGAAGGCCACAAAACCGCAGTATGGGCTCAGCCGTGCGGAACGGCGGGAAAATCTATTGGGTTCCTTTGCCTTCCATCCGGTGAAGCTTGATGGGACGGTTATCGTCATCGAGCAAAGATGCTTGGGATTGATACAATATTGGGAACGGTGTGCATAGCGAAAAAGTCCATATATAGCGAGGTCTTGGCAAACGTCGGCAGATAGCCGGCTTTTTTTGTGCTTGGAAATAGGGGAGTGACCTTAAGGCAAAGGAGAAGAAAAGGATGGCAATAAGAATACGGCAGTAACGATAGCTTTTTATCGTTACTGCCGTAGAGGATGACTACGGGGTAAATCATGAAGTTCAAGAAAAGGTTGATATGACAAAATACTTGACTTATGAATCAATACATTTAAAATATTGATGTATAAGTAAAAATATGATATTATTTACATATAATAGAAGAAGGAGTGATAAAAATGACGGAACAGTTCAATCCTAAGATACTGTTTGACAACATTGACTTCTTAATAAAAAGCGAGAACCGGAAAATTGGTGAGGTTGAAAGTGAAGCAGGCGTCAGCGCCGGATATATATCTAGAACTAGCAAGGACGGTGGAAGTCGGCCAGGCATTGATTTCATCATGAATATAGCAAAAGTACTCCATGTTAGTATCGATACTCTTTTGAAAGTAGATATATCTTCGCTCACACCTACAGAACGATATTTAATATCATTTTTGGAAAAGTTGGAACACGATACGGTTCATGATTTATTAGCCTGGGAAAGAGTGTCGGCAGAAAGTTTGAACAACATGGAAGCGGATCGGAATGGTATTACGAATCATCCATTATTTGATTTCCATCGTTTCTATGAAGAGGGAGAGAGCGAGTACCCGGAAGAGGTTTCAAGAGTCGTATTTGTTTCAAATTCGTTCGGTGTTCATACTTCGATTCATGGGGATTGCTTCGAATTGAGGTTAAAGAATGGAGCCTACTTGCATCTCATGAATATTTCTAAGAGTGTATATCGTACTAATGACCAGGATGCCTTTGCAAAAGAGGTGTGGATGAGCATACCGGGACAAGAACCGCAATATCTGTGCAGTGACCATGGTGATTCTAAGCTGGCAGAGTTCATTAACAACCTTTATGCAGCAGTGGCTGAAAATACAAAGCATCCCAAAGTAAAGCAGGAATTTAGGTATATCATTGATTCTTTCATGAAGGGTGAAAATGAGGATGATTCGCCACAACCGTTTGATGAAGAAATTCCATTTTAAAAGAGGAGGCAGTGTATATGGTGAAAATTAGGAAACAGATTAGAAACTTGCACGATACAACTCCTAATGGACAACGAGTTTTTGATGCTATCGTTGAAGGAGATAAAGTCACACTCGAAATCAAAACTAGTCAAAGAAAACTTGTGCAAATCCCTTGGGAAGATGTTGTATCCCAGGTGGATGCAGCAAAAGATATAAGCTTACTAAGATAAAGTAGAAGTTACCTCAACAGCCCGATGTATTTATGCGGAGCTGTAAAATGGAGCTATCTATATTGACTGAAAGGTCATATAGATAGCTCTTTTTTTATTTCAGTCAGCAACTTTGCTTGAAATAAAAAGTAATAACTATATGTAACATATTAATAATCAAATATTGATTCCCGTCTCAACGCTCACATCCGGACGCGGGTGTGCCCAGAGCCGAGAGACGGTCTGGAAAGTTAATCACGTCAGCCTACTGGGATGGTTGGCCATAGAAGCGAGGATGCATCTTATGGTCAATTTCGACAGGCTGCTGCGTGGATTCTCGCTTCGCATTATGCGAAGGAGATCGCGCATGGCCAATCTACAGACAAACAAACAGAAGCAATACTACATTCCTCTGGAACGCACTCCAGAAACCGTCATCACCGAGGAGTACAAGGACTGTGAAGTCCGCTGGTCAAAAATCGGCTGCCGCAAGGTACGTACTGTCCTGATTCCGGCAACTGAAGAACAGTATCGTGAATACATGCGTCCGCTCTGGCGGGAAGATAAGCGCCAGCAGCGGCATGGTGCCGATGAAGTATCGGCGGACAAAGTGCGGGATGACTACGAGCTGGAGGTGCCTGATGACTTCAACCTAGAGGAAGAAGTCGTGAAGAAAGAGTTGTTGGCAGCGCTGCGCCATGAACTGGCAGCTCTACAGGACATCGATCGGACTATCCTGCTGATGCTTGCCGATGGTTCCAGCGAAGCGGCGACCGGGAAGCCGTCGGCTTGAGCCAGAAAGCGGTGAACAAGCGCAAACACAAGCTCTATGCACTTCTGAAGGAACACCTCAAAGACTTCCGTTAAGAAGAAAAAGATTCGGTCACAAAAAATGTGGCCGGATTTTTTTTTAAATCGGTACTTAACGATGACGCGGTTGTCCTATTACTGGTGAAGGGCGAACGAAGGAGCCCTTTAGGAAGGAGGCAGACAGATGATTCACACACAGACACCTGAAAAACTGGCACAGCGGCAAAAGCTGGACCGGGAACTGGCGGCGGTGCTGATGGCTATCAGCGTCACGACCCGCAGTATTGCCAGGAACATCCATCTCTTATCAATGCAAAGACATGTGAAAGGAGTCAATCCGTATGATAAACGATGAACTGCAGAAACTGGCAGCGGCCCTGGCCGATTGTGGCAAGGCGCTGCTGAAGATTTCCGAAACTATGGCGGTGAAGAAAGACAATCTGCCACCTTTAGAAGCAAAATCAAAGAAGGCTGAAGAGCCGCTGACACTGGAAGCTGTCCGCAAAGTCGCTGCCGACAAGGCCCGCAAGGGGTTTACAGCAGAAGTCCGCAGCCTTATCCAGAAGTATGGGGCGGACAAGCTGTCCGGTATTGATGCGGCACAGTACGAAGCATTCCTGAAGGAACTGGAGGTGATTGGCCATGCCGGATAAACACGCGGTGCTGTCCGCATCTTCCTGCTACCGCTGGCTGGCCTGCCCACCGTCTGCAAAGGAATGTGCCAAGCTGCCAGATACCGCCAGTGAATTCGCCCGCCAGGGAACGGATGCCCATACGCTCTGCGAATTCAAGGTGAAGACAGCCCTGGGACAGAAGCTGGAAGACCCGACGAAATCCCTCACGTACTTTGATGAGGAGATGGCGGAATGCACCGATGAATACGCGCAGTTCGTCACGGAATGCCTGGCAGCGGCTAAAGCATCCTGCAAGGATCCGCTGATCATGATTGAACAGCGGCTGGACTTTTCCCAGTGGGTGCCAGGCGGTTTTGGAACAGGCGACTGCCTCATCGTGGCCGACGATACCCTGACAGTCATCGATTACAAGCACGGCCTGGGAGTCCTGGTGGATTCCGAGAAGAATCCGCAGATGATGTGCTATGCCCTCGGTGCGTTGAACCTGTTTGATGGTATCTATGATATCCGCCAGGTGTCCATGACTATCTTCCAGCCCCGCCGGGACAACGTCAGCACCTGCACCATGAGCAGGAAGAACTGCTCCAGTGGGCCGAAACGGTGCTGAAGCCTGCGGCAGAACTGGCGGCGAAAGGTGAGGGCGAATATAAAGCCGGTGACCACTGCCGCTTCTGCAAAATCAAGGCAACCTGCCGCAAGCGGGCCGAGTACAATCTGGAACTGGCCCGGTATGATTTCGCCGTCCCGTCCACGCTGCAGGATGAAGAAATCGAAGCCGTCCTGGAGAGGGCCGATGAACTGGTGAACTGGGTCGGGGATGTCAAAGAATACGCTTTGCAGCAGGCCCTGTCCGGCAAGCAGTGGGACGGATGGAAACTGGTCGAAGGCCGGTCGAACCGCCGCTATGTAAGCGAAGAAGCAGTCGCCGCCAAAGTGGAAGAAGCAGGCTTCGACCCATATGAAAAGAAGCTGCTCGGCATCACGGCGATGACGAAACAGCTCGGCAAGAAACGGTTCGAAGAACTGCTGTCAGATTTAGTGGAAAAGCCGCAGGGCAAGCCGGTCCTGGTGCCGGAATCGGATAAGCGTCCGGCCATGCACACCGCGGCAGATGATTTCAATGATGAAAAATAAGGAGGAACTTGCTATGTCCAAGAATTATGTCAATCCGTGCAAAGTGATTACCGGAGTCGATACCAGATGGTCTTATGCCAACGTCTGGGAACCGAAGTCCATCAATGGCGGTACGCCGAAGTACAGCGTCAGCCTGATCATCCCCAAGTCAGATACGAAGACCGTAGAAAAAATTCGCGCCGCCATCAAGGCTGCCTACGAAGAAGGCGAAAGTAAGCTCAAGGGCAATGGCCGCGCTGTACCGGCTCTCGAAGCCATCAAGACGCCGCTCCGTGACGGCGACCTGGAACGCCCGGGCGATGATGCCTATAAAGACAGCTTCTTCGTCAATGCCAACTCGGCGACCAAGCCGGGCATCGTCGATGCCGACTGCCAGCATATCCTGGAACGCTCTGAAGTATACTCCGGCGTCTATGGCCGTGCGTCCATCAACTTCTATGCATTTAACAGCAACGGTAATAAAGGCATTGCCTGCGGACTGAACAATCTGCAGAAAATCCGTGATGGCGAACCGCTCGGCGGCAAGCCCCGTGCTGAAGATGACTTCGCCACCGCTGATGATGACGATTTCCTGGATTGAGACAAACCGCAGATCCGGAAGGTCGAGACTGATGGCATCCGCAGTAAACTTAAGTATGTGGAGTCTATCTGCCTAGAGTTACGGAAACATCAGCGGTAGAAGAACAATTAGGGGGGGTGGCAATTGGGAAAGTTGCCACCTTCTTCTTTTTTATAAGAGGTGAATTTGATGAAAGAATACTGGAAAGATATTCCTGGTTATGAAGGAAAATATCAAGCAAGTACAACGGGAAAAATACGCAGTTTAGACAGAATCGTTAATGGAATATGCCATTACACGGGGAAAATTTTTGATCGACATATCAAGGGAAAAGTTCTTCGCCCGGGGCGTTATTGCAAAAGTGGGCATCTTTCAGTTGTGCTTGGAAAAGGTCGTGCGGGTATCCCGGTTCATCAGCTAATCTTACTGACTTTTGAGGGTCCTGCACCGGCAGGTAAAGAAGTACTTCATATAAATGGAAATCCTGCAGACAACAGATTGGAAAATCTCCATTATGGTACGCGGAGAGAAAACATCCTTGATGTCTATAGGCAAGGAAAACGATGGAGAAAGTTATCAATTGATGATGTGCAAGAAATTCGTTTCGGTCTGTATTGCGGAATAAAAGGAATAGAGTTGGCGGCAATGTACAATGTTTCAGGAGATACAATTAGCAAAATAAAAAATGGAGGGTCATTTTCGTGGTTAAAATAAGAACTTTGAGTTGTGACTTGGAGACCTTTAGCAGTGTGAACCTGGCCAAATGCGGCGTGTACAAATATGCCGAGTCCCCGGATTTTGAAATCCTTCTTTTTGGCTATGCGGTGGATGGGGGCGAAGTGCAGGTGGTCGATCTGGCACAGGGAGAAAGCATCCCGGATGAAATTCTGGATGCGCTGACGGATGAATCCGTTACCAAGTGGGCCTTCAACGCCAGCTTTGAACGAATCTGCCTGTCGAGGTACCTGAGTGACCTAGGGATGAGTCTGGACCCGTTCCATGACCATCATCCTCTTTCCCAGGACTGTGCCAGGTTCCTCAATCCGGAGGATGGAAATGCTCTATGGTCTGGTCGGCTTATATGGGCCTTCCGCTGTCGCTGGAAGGGGCCGGTGCCGTGCTGAGGCTGGACAGCCAGAAGATGACGGAAGGCAAGGAACTCATCCGCTATTTCTGCGTTCCTTGCAAACCCACCAAAACTAATGGCGGCAGGACGAGGAATCTTCCGCAGCATGCGCCGGACAAGTGGACATTGTTCAAGTCCTACAACAAACGGGATGTGGAAGTGGAAATGGCTATCCAGGAACGGCTGAGAAATTACCCTGTACCGGAAAGTGTGTGGGATGAATACCATCTGGACCAGGAAATCAACGACCGGGGCATCGCCATCGACAGGACGCTGGTCGCTCAGGCCGTAGCCATAGATGCCAGGAGCCGGGAATCCTTGATGGATGAACTAAAGGAAAGGACTGGTCTTGAGAACCCCAATTCCGTCACCCAGATGCTCGGGTGGCTCGAAGAACACGGTATGAAGACGGATTCCCTTGGGAAGAAGAATGTGCAGGAACTTTTGAAAACGGCGGCCGAGCCGCTGCGCAGTGTGCTTTTGCTCCGGCAGAAACTGGCAAAGTCCTCAGTTCGGAAATACCAGGCGATGGAGATGACAGCCTGCAAGGACGGAAGGGCGAGAGGCATGTTCCAGTTCTATGGAGCTAACCGAACCGGACGGTTTGCCGGCCGACACATCCAGCTGCAGAATCTGCCCCAGAATCATCTGCCGGACCTCTCGGAAGCCCGAGACCTGGTGCGTCAGGGAAATTATGAAGCTTTGGAACTTCTGTATGACTCTATTCCCGATGTCCTTTCCCAACTCATCCGCACCGCCTTTATACCACGGCAAGGTATGAAGTTTGTCGTATCGGACTTTTCAGCGATTGAAGCCAGAGTACTGTCGTGGCTGGCAGGAGAAACATGGCGTTCAGATGTTTTCGCTCGAAATGGCGATATCTACTGCGCCTCGGCCAGCTCTATGTTCAGGGTTCCCGTGGAAAAACATGGTATCAATGGCCATCTTCGGCAGAAAGGGAAAATCGCAGAACTGGCCCTTGGCTATGGCGGCTCTGTCGGTGCGTTGAAGGCGATGGGTGCCATGGACATGGGGCTTTCGGAAGATGAACTGTATCCTTTGGTACAGTCCTGGCGTTCAGCAATCCGCATATCGTCGACTTCTGGTGGCAGGTAGATGCCGCCGTGAAGACGGCCATCAAAGAACATATCCCCATGCGGGCCGGTTGCATCCGCTTCCTGTATCAGAGCGGCATGCTGTTCATCCGGCTTCCTAGCGGACGGCGACTTTCCTATGTAAAGCCCGAATAGGTGAGAACCGTTTCGGCGGGGAATCTGTCACCTATGAAGGCATCGGGGCCACCAAGAAATGGGAACGTCTCGAAAGCTACGGCCCGAAGTTCGTCGAAAACATCGTCCAGGGCATCAGCCGGGACATCCTCTGCTATGCCATGCAGACCTTACGGTGCTGTGCCATCGTCGGCCATGTCCATGATGAACTGATCATCGAATGCAGCCGGGATGCTAGCGTCGATGCCATCTGCGAGCAGATGGGACGGACACCGCCATGGGCCGAAGGGCTATTGCTCCGGGCAGACGGGTATGAGTGCGAATTTTATCAAAAAGATTGAAGCGGAGGTACTTAAAGCAGCGGATTCTGTCCTTTCACTATCAGAGGGAATTTCCTCGGACATTTATTTTACGAAAGGCGGGATTCGCTATGAAATTTTTGATTCCAGAAGATGAGCTTGGCGTGTTTGCTGATCAGGGAGGTGTGCCAAGGGTTGACAGCCTGTTTGTCGCTGATGTTTTTGATAAACAGCATTTCCATGTGCTGCGCGATATCGCAAAAATCACTGAATCCAAATCTGGATTGAGTGAAACGTTCATTGCATCCAACTTTGAGCCCAGTACATATCGTGATGCCAGAGGCAGAAAACTGCCACGATACCTGCTGACCCGGGATGGATTTACCATGCTGGTCATGGGCTACACAGGGCCGAAGGCGATGCACTTCAAGGAACTCTACATCCAGCGCTTCAACGAGATGGAACAATGTGTCCGGTCGCTCCTGTCTGCCCGGCAGGAATTCCCGATGCTGACAGATATGATCTGCCGCCTGCATGAAAGCCCGAAGCCATACCACTTCAGCAACGAATGTGACATGCTGAACCGCATCGTTCTCGGTATGTCTGCTAAAAAGTTCCGGCTGGCCAACGGCATCGAAAAAGCAGAGCATCCGGCCTTATCTGACCGCGCAGCAGATCCATGCCCTGGACCGGCTGCAGCACCTGGATTACGGCCTGCTGTATTCCTGCCCGGATTTCCAGCAGCGCAAACAGCTGCTCACGAGTTATTACCTTACAGAGTTAGGAGGAACGGAATAATGTTTTATGTCAAAGAACCGATTAGCGACACGATGGAAATCACGATTGAAATCAACGATGAAAATGTATTCTGCCGCTGCCCAATTTGCGGCAGGGAAGTCCTGGTAGATTTGGAAGACGTGCTGGGCGACGGGAATGGCGACCTATTTGGCACATCCGTGATGTGTGAAGATTGTTCCCGGGAATTGATGGAGGCAGGCGATGGAAATGGACCCGAAGCGTAACGCTGAACATTACCCCGACCCCACAGCATATGAAGCCATCCGGAATGTGGAACCTGCAAGGTTCCCATTCGGCCCTTGGTATACGTGTGTTCGCCTTATGCCGGGGCGATTGAAGACAATGTCATGAAGGCAAGGCGGTACTGCCGCTATGTGACAGACCAGGGAGGCATCCCCTTGGCTCCTCATCTGTTCCTGCCGCAGTTCCTGGATGAAAGGACGGAGCGGGATCTGGCCCTTTTCATGGATATCGCCTTTTTGTCCAAGTGCGCGGAACTCTGGGTGTTCGGTGATGTCATTTCCAGCGGGATGCAGAAGGAAATCGAATATGCCCGGCGTAAGAGAAAGCTGATTCGTTATTTTACGGAGAACTGCAGGGAGGAACATATATGAACTTTACTTTATACACAGCAGACTGCACAGGGAACGAAACGAACTGTTTGTACCCGCATAAGGCCGTCATCAGCAGTCCGGCGGATCTGGCCCGGGCGGCAGCGTATGACCATGTCGCAGCCGCTTATTGGAACGATTACCGGTCGAATGACAATTTCATCTCGGCGGATGCGTGGTGTGGGACTGCGATAACGACCATACGGAGAATCCGGACGAATGGGTGACGCCAGAAAAGCTGGCAGCCAGTGTCCTGGCCGATATTGCCTTTGCCGCCTCACCGAGCCGCCATCATATGCTGCCGAAGGGAAAGTATTCCGCAAGGCCGCGTTTTCATCTGATAGTGCCTGTTTCGGAATGCACGGACAGGGAAAGGTACGCCGCGCTCAAAAACGCTGGCATGAGGCGGTTTGCCTTCTTTGACCAGAAAGCCCTGGATGCGGCGCGGTTCCTTTACGGGACAGAAGTGAAGTCGGAGGACATCTTCTGGCATGAAGGGCGGCTTCGGATCGATGAAGTCCTGGGAAATCTTGAATCCGGCGATAACGAAAACCAGGCAGATCCGCCTCTGTACACAGGCGGATCCATTCCCGAAGGCAGCCGCAACAATACGATGTCCCATTTCGCAAGCCGTGTACTGAAGCGATTCGGCGACACGGACAGGGCGCATGAAGCCTATCTGGAACGGGCCGCCCAATGCAACCCGCCGCTTCCGGATAAGGAACTGGGGACAATCTGGAAAAGCGCGCTGAAGTTTTTCAAAAACAAAATCGAAAGCAGTGAAGCTATATCTCGCCAGATGAATATGACAACCCGTTTGGCTATATTTTAAAGCCGGATGATTACTCGGATATCGGCGAGGCAAAAGTGCTGGCCAGGGCATGCATGGGAAGGCTCCGTTATACGAGCGCGACGGACTATATCGCATTCATCGGCGACCATTGGTACGAAGACAGGCCGAAAGCCCTCGGCATCATTGAAGATTTCATGGATGACCAGCTGATAGACGCAGAAGACAAGATTCGCATGGCGGAAGAAGCGCTGGTGCCATAGGCATTCCGGAAGCCAATGTCAGGGCCAGGGGGAAGGCTTTGGCAAACCAGGTGCCAGAGAAAAAACTCGGCCTGCTTCATGCGCTGCTGGGGGCGGACACCTATAAAAAATTCGTCATGAAATACCGCAATTACCGGTACATCGTCAACACCCAGAATGCAGCCAAACCGATGCTCGCCCTGGATGTCACCGAACTGGACTATGACCCGGAGCTGCTGAATACGCCGGAAGCGACGTATGACCTTACGCAGGGAACAGGTGGCGGGCATCCCCATGACCCGGACGACCTCATTACGAAAATCACGGCCTGCTCGCCGGGCGATAAGGGAGAAGGCCTCTGGCAGGAGAGCCTTGACCTGTTCTTCTGCCATGACCGGGAACTGATTCAGTATGTGCAGGAAATCGTCGGGATGGCGGCTGTTGGGCGGGTCTATGCCGAACAGATGATTATCGCCTATGGCGGCGGGGCGAACGGCAAGTCCACTTTCTGGAACACCATCGCCAGGGTGCTTGGCACTTACTCCGGGAAGATTTCCGCGGATGCTCTGACCATGAGCTGCAAGCGGAATGTGAAGCCGGAAATGGCGGAACTCAAGGGCAAGCGGCTCATCATCGCGTCAGAGCTGGAAGAAGGGCAGCGGCTGAACACAGGCATGGTCAAGCAGATTTGTTCGGTTGATCCATCGAGGCGGAGAAGAAATACAAGGACCGTTCCATTTCGTCCCATCCCATACCCTGGTTCTGTATACCAATTACCTGCCAAGGTTTCCGCCAATGATGACGGGACGTGGCGAAGGCTGATTGTCATCCCGTTTAACGCCAAGATTACCGGGAAAAGCGATATCAAGAACTACTCGGATTATCTGTTCAATCATGCGGGGCCTGCCATCATGAAATGGATCATCGAAGGGGCGGAATCGGCAATCCGGAAAGGCTTCAAATTTGATGAGCCCCAAGCCGTGCGGGATGCCGTGGAAAAATACCGTGAGGACAATGACTGGCTGGGACAATTCCTTGAAGACCACTGCGACATTGATCCGTCATTCACAGAGAAGTCCGGGAAACTGTATCAGCAGTACCGGGTCATCTGTATGCAAAGCGGCGAATACATCAGAAGCACTACGGATTTCTATGGAAATCTGGAAAAGGCTGGATTTTTTCGTCATCGAACAAAGAAGGGCAGTCTTATCCATGGCTTGAAGCTGAAAGAAGGACAAGACTTCCTGGACTGATTCTGGAAAGGTGACACTCATGATACTCTCACTACAAAGTTCCTATAGGGGTAAAAATAAATATACCTATATAAGAAGTTAGGGGTGAGAGAATCATGAGTGTCACCAATTGAAATAGGAAGGAGGATAACACCATGATACATAAAAGAGAACGGACGCTTGACCTTTACAAGGAAACAGGAGCGGAAATGAGACTGTTCAGGGCTCTGGGCGCCATACTTGCAATTCACATTTCACGAGTCCTTTCAGCTCCTGATACGGATAAATTCTTACGGGCGCTTCGAAGGATTGATGAAGTGCGTTCCCGGGCAGAAGATAATATGTTCCATGACCATCCGGAAATCAGTAATGAATACCTTGATGTGTTTTACGGGAATTTCAATGGCAAACCCAGAAACGCCGTTGACGCTGAAGTGATGGAAAAGGCGAAGGAAAAAGCGGATGAATTTTTTAAGTGAAAAACAGATAGAACAAAAACTCGTGGCGGAAGTAAGGCGGCGCGGCGGCATGGCACTGAAGTTCGTGTCGCCATCCTATAGCGGCATGCCGGACCGCTTGATCCTTCTCCCTGATGGAAGGTGGCCTTTGTGGAAGTGAAGGCCCCGGGCAAAAAGCCGCGGTCGCTGCAGGTGAAACGGCATGCCACGCTGAGGAAACTTGGCTTCCAGGTGTTCGTCCTGGATGCCGCCAGGGATATCCCCGTGATATTGAAGGAAGTTATGGAAGGAGATGATGCCGGATGAAGTTTTTGCCTCATGATTATCAGAAATATGCTATCGAGTATATAAAATCCCATCCCATTACGGCCCTGTTCCTGGACATGGGCCTTGGCAAGACGGTGACGACGCTGACCGCCATCCGTGACCTGATGTATGACACCTTTAAAGTACGGCGGGTGCTGGTAGTAGCGCCTTTGCGGGTGGCGAGGGACACCTGGCCGGAAGAGATCCGGAAATGGGACCACCTGAAAGACCTTACCTACAGCGTGGTTGTGGGGATCGTGGCGGAACGGCGGCGGGCCTTGCAGAAGGAAGCCGATATCTATATCGTGAACCGGGAGAACCTGGCATGGCTGTACCAGAACAGCCGCCTGGATTTCGATATGGTCGTCCTGGACGAGCTGTCGAGTTTTAAGAACGCCAAGTCTAAACGGTTCAAAGCAATGAAGGCCATGCGCCTGAAGTGAAACGCATCGTGGGCCTTACGGGTACTCCAAGCGGAAACGCTGATGGATCTCTGGGCCGAGTTCCGGCTTCTGGACATGGGTGAACGGCTGGGACAGTATATCAGCCAGTACCGCAGCCTGTACTTCAAGCCGGACAAACGCAACGGCATGGTGGTGTTTTCCTACAAGCCGCTTCCGGGAGCGGAAGAAGTCATCTATCACCAGATTGCGACATCACCGTGTCCATGAAGGCGAACGATTACTTGGAGATGCCAGAGCTGGTGAGCGTGGCGAAAGAAGTTACATTGAGCGAAAAGGAAAAGAAACGTTACGACGAACTAAAAAAGTCCCTGGTACTGGAGCTTCCTGGCGGCGAAGTCACAGCCGCTAATGCCGCGTCGCTTACGATGAAGCTTTCGCAGATGGCGAACGGCGCCATTTATACGGACGACAAGAACGTGGTGGGCATCCACAACCGGAAGCTCGATGCCCTGGAAGATTTAGTGGAAAGCGCCAACGGGCAGCCTGTTCTGGTGGCGTACTGGTTCAAGCACGACAAAGACCGCATTCAGAAGCGGATGGAAGCCAGGGAGCTGAAGGAGCCGCAGGACTTCGCCGACTGGAATGCAGGAAAGATCTCCGTGGCCCTGATTCATCCGGCCTCTGCCGGACATGGGCTGAACCTGCAGCAGGGCGGCTCTATCCTGATATGGTTCGGTCTGACCTGGAGTCTGGAATTGTATCAGCAAACCAACGCCCGGCTCTGGAGACAGGGGCAGCAGAGCGCACGGTCATCATACAGCACATCGTGGCCAAGGGCACGATTGATGAGCGCATCCTGAAAGTATTGGAACATAAAGACGGAACCCAGGCCGCACTGATTGACGCGGTGAAAGCTGACCTGGGGATGACGGAACCAGGAAACGGGGGTATACTATGAAGCGGGAACCAGAAGGAGAAGAGAAGTGTATGGAAACAAAAGAGTACCTGGAACAGGCACGGAATATCAATATCCAGATAGACAGCAAGCTGGAACAAGTATCTGCCTTGCGGCAGCTGGCCATCAAGGCGTCATCGACAATCAGCCCGGTGCCGCCAAGCGGGACGCCAGATCCGCACCGTCTGGAAAAAACCATCACCCGGATGATGGATATGGAACACGAAGTGGATGAGGACATCGACCATCTGGTGCAACTCAAGGCAGACATCATGAAGGCTGTCAGCCGGGTGCCGGATGACCGGGAACGTGTTGTCCTGGAACTCCGCTATCTGGCCTTCAAGGATTGGGCGTCCATTGCCGATGCCATCGGGCTCCACGTCCGCCAGGTGTACCGTCTGCATGACGAGGCCTTGAAACACATCGAAATTCCTGCCGGATGTCACTAAATGTCACCTAAACAGCACTTGATGTCACTGGCTTCTGTAAGATATACTATAATCAGCAAGAAAAAATGAACGGACGAGCTTGAAGCCATCGGTCCTTTTTGATGTGGGGATGAAAGGTATGCCAAGAAGACCGCAGACACCGTGCAAGTATCCGGGATGTCCGAAGCTGGTGCCATATGGGAGAAAGTATTGTGACGAACATGAACGGCAGTGCCAGGGCGAACGGAAGAGCGCAGTGCTGCGCGGCTACGGGAGAGAGTGGCAGAAAGCCAGAAGTTCTTCCTGAAGCGTCATCCCTGGTGTGTCCGATGCAAAGAGAAAGGCCGGCTCGTTCCGGCAACCGTTGTAGATCATATCAAGCCGCATCGCGGCGACCCGGATTTGTTCTGGGATGAAAAGAACTGGCAGCCCCTTTGCAAGAGCTGCCATGACCATAAAACGATGACGGAAGACCGGGACATCGAGTACAGATACTGAAAATCCAGGCAGGGGCGGGGGATGTCAATCTCTGCAGCCTTTCCGGCCATGACCGCCGCCCCCTCAAACGTGAAAAACCGCGAAATTCCATAGGGGGGATATAAGAAAAAATTTGGAAACAAATAGTGAGCAGCTCCAGGCTTTCGGCCCGGAGCTTTTTTGTTGTTGGAAAGGAGACGGCTTTATGGATGACTGCCAGCGTCGGTAGATAGAAACGATGCGAAAAAAGGGGATGGGCTACAAGGCCATCGCCCGGGAAACGAAGCTGTCACGGGACAGCGTACGGAATTACTGCCGCTGGCATCATTTGAACGGGTACGGCGCTGCCGTTGCTGCGGCATTCGGAAAGGAAACGGTACATGAAGACATCTGATATGGAATGGAAAACCCTGCCTATCGGGCAGCTGAAACCCGCGGCCTACAATCCCAGGAAACAGCTGAAGCCCGGCGACAAGGAATACGAAAAAATCAAGAACTCCATCAAGGAATTCGGCTACGTGGAACCTATCATCGTCAACTACGACATGACAGTCATCGGCGGCCACCAGCGGCTCAATGTGCTGAAGGACCTGGGCTATGAGGATGTCCAGTGCGTGTTTGTCCATATCGAGGACGAACACAAGGTAAAGGCTCTTAACATCGCGCTCAATAAAATCACCGGGGCCTGGAACGAACAGCTCCTGGCTGACCTTATCGTGGATTTGCAGAGTGTCGATTTCAATGTGGATTTGACGGGTTTCGAGGCCCCGGAAGTAGAGCAGCTCTTTTCCAAAGTCCACAATAAGAAAGTCAAGGAAGATGACTTTGATGTGGATGGGGAGCTGGAAAAGCCGGCTTTTTCCAGAAGCGGCGATATCTGGCTCCTCGGTGACCACCGCGTCATCTGTGGGGATGCCACCCTGCCGGAAACCTATGCAAGGCTGATGGACGGGAAGAAGGCCAACCTGGTACTGACGGACCCGCCGTACAACGTCAACGTGGAAGAAACGGCTGGGAAAATCAAGAACGACAATATGCCGGATGATAAGTTCTACCAGTTCCTGTTCAGTGCATTCGTCAACATGGAGCAGAACATGGAAACGGATGCTTCCATCTATGTATTCCATGCCGATACACAGGGACTGAATTTCCGTAAGGCTTTCAAGGATGCCGGTTTTTATCTGTCCGGGTGCTGCATATGGAAGAAAAACGCTCTGGTCCTAGGCCGGAGTCCGTACCAGTGGCAACATGAGCCGTGCCTGTTCGGCTGGAAGATAAACGGGAAGCACCAGTGGTATTCCGACCGCAAGCAGACGACCATCTGGAATATGACCGGCCTAAATCCAGCAAGGAACATCCTACTATGAAGCCGGTGGCGCTCATGGCCTATCCTATCCAGAATTCCTCCATGAGCCACTGCATCGTCCTGGACCCGTTCCTTGGTTCCGGTTCCACGCTCATGGCCTGCCAGCAGACGGACCGCATCTGCTATGGCATCGAACTGGATGAAAAATTCGTCGATGTCATCGTGAAACGGTATATCGAACAGGCGGGAAGTGAGGGTGTATTTGTGTTACGTGGAAATGAGAAAATTCCTTATGATAAAGTGCAGAAATGACTTGCTATTATCGGCGTTCAGAGTGATATATGTACTAACAAAACAAGGAGGTACATAGACCATGACAATCCAGACAACCCTGAACGACCGCAAGGAACTGGCCAAAAGGTTGATTCCTTTCAACCATAATGAAAAACTTCATTACGCCGGAACGCCGACATTCGCTTTTGAAGGACGGGGCTTTCGCATCCTGCGTAACGGCGACATTGAATGTGAAAATGATAAAACAGAGGCCGCCATGATGAGTTTCCTTCAGCGGGAAGGCATCCTTCCGCAGCCGGAAACGGTACAGGAACCACAATCACAGCAGGATGAAGAACCTGAGCAGGGAACGGAGCCGGAAATGATGGAAATCAGGATTCCGGCTGACGGCATGGACGGGGCGCAGATGCGCAGCCTGGTCTTCATGCTCCATGCCCAGCAGTACCTGCTGAACCGGGCCGCAGAACATGAAAACATCTATGTGCTGGACAGGCTGATTGAAGACCTGAAAGATGAGCCTGTGACAGACAGGACGTCCTTTTTTGCGGTCTACCAGAACTACAGCAAGGAAAGCCGGGGATTCCTGATTACTGCGGAAACGGTGACATTCTTCTTTGCCGCAACCGATAACGCCGTGAAGAACCGCGCCCTGATTGAACTGGCGGCCTTCATGGTCAGCGCGGCGAAAAAGGCAAAACGGATCAATCCCGTCACCCGGAAACCGGAGAATGAGAAATACTATCTTCGGATGTGGCTCCTGCGCATCGGCATGGGAACCAAAGCCAGCCACAAATCACGCATGGCCCTGCTGAAAGGCCTGAACGGATGGAGCGCTTTCCGCACAGAAGCGGAAGCCCACGCCCACGCCGAACGGCAGAAGGAACGCCGGAACCGGAACGCATAAATTCTCGATTTAATTCATAATTATTCTTAAAATGACTTGCTATTATGTGCCTTTAGAGTGATATATAGTGTACCGAAAGAACACACGCACACATTGAAAGGACAGAGATAATTATGAAAACACTGCACTTTGGAATCGAAATGGAAATGACAGGGATTACGAGAAGCCGGGCGGCCAGCTCATGGCCCGCTTCTTCGGAACGGAAAGCCGGCATGAAGGCGGAGCTTATGATACCTACACCGCAAGGGACGACAGGGGACGGAAATGGAAAGCCATGAACGACTCCAGCCTGGTACCGCAGAAAAAGGTGAACGGCGAAATTATGGACGCTTCCAACCACTACCGCACTGAAGTGGTCAGCCCCATCCTTTCCTACGAAGACATTCCGAAGCTGCAGGAACTGGTTCGGATGCTCCGCAAGGCCGGGGCCTTTGCCAACAAGTCCTGCGGCATCCACATCCACGTCGGAGCTGAACGGTTCACGGCAAAGACACTGCGGAATCTGGTGAACATCATGGCGAGCAAGGAAGACATGATTTACCGTGCCCTCCAGATCAACCCCTCACGGGAAAGCCGGTACTGCCGGAAAACGAACACCACGTTCCTGAAGGACCTCAACCGGAAAAAGCCGGACACGATGGACGGCATCGCCGACCTCTGGTATCAGGAAGCGCCCTACGGACGGGATTACCATTACAACAGCACCCGCTACCACGGATTGAATCTGCATTCCACCTTTACCAAGGGAACCGTCGAGTTTCGCCTTTTCAACGGTACCTTACACGCCGGCGAAATCAAGGCCTACATCCAGTTCTGCCTGGCGGTTGTCCATCAGCCCTCACGCAGAAAAAGGCCTCGGTGCGGAAGACCGAAACGGACAATGATAAATACGCCTTCCGGTGCTGGATGCTCCGGCTGGGACTCATCGGTGACGAATTCAAGACCTGCCGGCTCCACTTCCTCAAACACCTCACGGGCAACTCCGCATGGCGCAACGCCGCCGCTTGAAGGGGATAACCCACGGGCAGCTTTGGCTGCCCTCGGGGTGGTAGAAGGGCATTCCCTTCAGAAAGGATGAGAGCGATGAATAAAAGAATCTACATTGCCTACGGCAGCAACATGAGTGAAGTGCAGATGGCACAGCGGTGCCCGATGCCGCCCTGATAGGGACTGGACGGATAGATGGGTATGAGTTGCTTTTTAAAGGCTCCCTGACCGGATGCTACGCCACTATTGAGAGGAAAGCAAGTGCCTTCGTGCCGGTGGTTCTCTGGCGCATTTCCGCGGCAGACGAACGTCGGCTTGATGCCTATGAAGGTTTCCCGCGGTTCTATTACAAAAGGGATGTGGCAGTGGAAACAGATGACGGCACAATCTGTGGCCTGGTGTATATCATGCATGAAAATCGTCAGTTTGGTGTTCCGGAAGACTGGTATTATCAGAACATGGAGCGGGACTACCGCAAGTTCGGCTTTGATCTGTCTATCCTGTGGAACGGATTGCGGCACAGCCGGGAACGGATGAAAGGCACACGAGTGCGTCTGGTTTCCATGGATGATGTACAGGCCCCGCCTGCGGGGACGGAAGGCACTGTCCAGTACGTCGATGATGCCGGTACCATCCATGTACAGTGGGACACGGGCGGCAGCCTGGGCCTTGTGCCGGGAGCGGACGAGTGGGAACTTGTCGAATAATCATCAAAAAATGACTTGCTATTATGTCCATTCAGAGTGATATATATACACAACAAAAGGAACAGAAAGCGAGGAATTTACGATGACGAGATTCGAAAAAGACTACCACGAAATGCTGAAAGGCGCAGGATTGTACATTTTACAGGGACGCAGAGCCGAAATCCAGAAGCTGAAGAAAGAACAGCGGGCCTGCAAGAACCGCTTCCGGTTCCAATGCATCTGCCAGGAACTCAGCCGATTGGAACGGGAATACGAAGCCCTCGAAGAACTGTACTGAGGCAGGGGGAAAGGAGCCGCAAGGCCTCTTTTCTTGTGAAAAAAGATGGATAAATAGTTCATAAATGACTTGCTATTATGCGCGTTTAGAGTGATATATATACACAACGAAGGGGCAAGCCCCAAAGAACACAAAGCACATGAAAGCGAGGAATACACCATGAAAACCACAACAAACACCTACAGACTTCCACAAACGACAACACCGGAAGAACTCGAAATGAACGGGATCCGTATTTTGAACTTTGGCGACCAGGTTCTCCTGGCCGGCCATTGCTTCAGCAAGGGCAAGGATTACTGGTACGGAGCAGCCTACACATTCACGACCAAGAACCACACCTGCGAAGGAGAAGTCAGACTGACGGCAGTCAGTGACAAGCTTTTTGAAGACGACGGCCACGCCATCGAGTGGGCCATGAAACACTGAAACTGAATACGAAACCAACAGGGAACCGCACCGCGGTTCCTTTTTTGATACATTTTTTTGAAGGAGGTGAACGGCCATGGCCATTCGCGGAAGGAAACCGAAACCCACAGCGCTCAAAGTGCTGGAAGGCAATCCCGGCCATCGGCCGCTCAACAAGAAAGAACCCCTGCCCAAGGGCCGGCTGCCCCGCTGTCCGGACTGGCTGGAAGATGACGCAAGAAGGAATGGAAACGCCTGGGCAAAGTGCTGGCGGACATGGGGATGCTGACCAACCTGGATATGATGGCTTTTGCGGCTACTGTCAGGCTTACGCCCGATGGAAAGGGGCCGAGGAGTTCATCACCCAGCACGGGACATGGTACGGACGCCGAACGGCTATCTGCAGCAGGTGCCGCAGGTGTCCATCGCCCAGACAAACCTGAAAATCATGCTGAAGTTCTGCGAGCAGTTCGGCCTGACGCCGTCCGCCCGGAGCCGCATGATTGGGGAAGAAAACGGAGCAGAAAAAGAAACGGATGAAATGGAATTGCTGTTAAGAGGGTGAAAAATTTGGCATTTGTATATAAACCATCAGCGTTCATGCTGCCGACATCCCATTACGACAAGGACAAGGCCGACCGGGCGGTCGCCTTCATAGAGAACCTGTGCCACACGAAGGGGAAATGGGCGGGGAAATCGTTCCTGCTCCTTCCCTGGCAGGAACAGATTGTCCGCGACCTGTTCGGTATCGTAAAGGAAGACGGAAACAGGCAGTTTCTGACGGCTTATATTGAGATAGGAAAGAAGAACGGGAAGAGCGAACTGGCGGCAGCTGTTGCATTGTATCTTCTGTACGCTGATAACGAACCAAGTGCGGAAGTCTATGGCGCGGCCTGTGACCGCAATCAGGCGTCCATCGTGTTCGATGTGGCAAAGCAGATGGTGGAGATGAGTCCGGCTCTTCTGCGCCGTTCCAAGATACGGTCGGCAGGCAAGCGGATCATCAACTACAGAAACGCCGGGTTCTACCAAGTGCTTTCAGCGGAGACTGGCACGAAACACGGATTGAATGTATCCGGTCTGATTTTTGATGAAATCCACGCCCAGCCGAACCGGAAACTCTACGATGTATTGACCAAAGGCTCTGGTGACGCCCGTGAACAACCACTCTTTTTCATCATCACCACGGCCGGCAACGACAAAAACAGCATCTGCTATGAACTGCATACCAAGGCGCTAGACCTCATGCACGGCAGGAAAAAGGACTATACCTTTTATCCTGTTGTGTATGGCCTGGAAGAGGGTGAAGACTGGACGGACGAAGCCAACTGGTACAAGGCGAACCCGTCTCTTGGTTACACTATCAACATTGAGCGTGTCCGGGAAGCGTACCGGAACGCTATCGAGAATCCCGCCGAGGAGAATGTGTTTAAGCAGCTGCGCCTGAATATCTGGACTTCAGCCAGCATTCGCTGGATTCCGGAGCAGGTCTACGACAAAGGCAATCTGCCTATCAATCTGGAGTCTTTACGCGGACGGATGTGTTACTGCGGTTTGGATTTATCCAGTACCTCAGACATCACGGCCCTGGTTCTGGCTTTCCCGCCACGGAGCGATGATGAGAAATATGTGCTCCTGCCGTTCTTCTGGCTGCCGGAAGACACACTAGAACTACGGTGCCGGCGCGACCATGTACTTTACGATGTCTGGCAGAAACAGGGATTCATCCAGACAACCGAAGGAAACGTTATCCACTATGGCTTTATCGAAAAATTCATCGAACGCTTGGCGAAACCTACAATATCCGGGAAATCGCCTATGATCGGTGGAACGCTACCCAAATGGTACAGAACCTAGAAGACATGGGATTTACATGGTTCCTTTTGGCCAGGGGTTCAAGGATATGTCGCCGCCTTCCAAAGAGCTGTTTAAGCTTCTGATGGAAGGGAACATCATTCATGGCGGCAACCCCGTCCTCAAATGGATGGCGGGGAATGTAGTCATGCGGCAGGATCCGGCGGGGAATATCAAGCCGGATAAAGAAAAATCCGTCGAAAAAATCGACGGGATCGTGGCGTCCATCATGGCGCTGGATCGCTGCATCCGCAACGGGACAGGCGGCGGCAGCGTCTATGATGAACGGGGCGTACTTTCGTTTTAATAAAAAGAACTGGAATTTAAATATGTTTTATTTTAGGCCATTGGATGCTTTAATCTTTCCTTCTAATCAACCCTCTCTCTTCTGCTGCCTTTATGTAACCTAATCTTCTATAACCGTAACCATGGCTTCTGGCACGGCGTAATAGCTCTTCATCTGAAAAGCCAAAACTTTCTTCGTACCCCTCGTCCATTTGTGCCTGTCTTTTTCTTAGGTCATCTAATCCAGCTCGTGCAATATTACCCAAAATTTTTCCAAATTCCATAAGAATCCTCCTATATTGTGCAAACTAAAAAATTACTTATGTTTTTATAAGCTTTTGAGTTCTTCTTCTAAAGAATCCGCTTTTTCTTCACATTCTTTGGCTCGTCTGTAGAATTCTTTTGCCAAACCGTAATTGTAATCTCCTTTATCATTTTTAGCATAGGCCCATAATCTATCTGCTTTTTTCTTATGCGTAATAGCAGTTGACCTATATCGCTTGATCAAGGTCATCATATGCTTCTTTTTTTCTTCTGACACCATTTAGAACCACCGCCTTTCCCCATAAAATCTAATCTATAAAATTAATTATACTATTTTGATTCTTCAATATCAAAATTTGGAGGTTTTCCATGAAGATTCCATTTTTATCCAAGCTTTTCAAGTCAAGGGATAAGCCTCAGAACTATTACATCGGCACGGACTTCCGCTATCTGTTCGGGCCTTCCACAAGTGGAAAGCTGGTGAATGAGTTCACGGCCATGCAGACAACGGCGGTTTATGCCTGCGTCCGCATCCTTGCGGAAACACTGGCGGCTTTGCCGCTCCAGATGTACTGCTATACTGCAACCGGCAAGGAACGGGTCTATAATCATCCGCTCTATCATCTGCTCCATGATGAGCCGAATCCGGAGATGACGTCGTTCATCTTCCGGGAAACGCTCATGAGTCATCTGCTCATCTGGGGGAATGCCTACGCCCAGATCATCCGGGACCGTCTGGGGCGGGTGCAGGGACTCTATCCGTTGCGTCCGGACAAGATGACTGTCTGCCGGGATGACCGGGGAAAGATTTTCTATCTGTACACCAAGACCAGTGATGAGAATCCGAATGTCAAACCATACGGGCAGGTGGTCCTGCAGAAGGAAGAAGTGCTGCATATCTCCGGCCTTGGTTTTGACGGCCTGGTCGGCTATTCGCCTATTGCCATGGCCCGCAATGCCGTGGGCATGACCATGGCCTGCGAGGAATACGGTGCATCTTTCTTTGCCAACGGGGCCAGTCCCAGCGGGGTACTGGAGCATCCAGGCGTTCTGAAGGACCCGGGCAGAGTCCGGGATTCCTGGAATGCTGTCTATCGGGGGACAGGCAACGCGCACAAGGTAGCCGTGCTGGAAGAAGGCGTGCGCCCAGATGGGCGTCATTGATAGTAGTGTTTGGTACTACCACCCACAATCATGGGTGAGTTGACCTGTCTTACCGCAAAGTGAAAGCTGATACGGGAACATAGCACGACAGGAAAGCGGTAAGTTACTCAAAGGCTAAAGGGTACGACTGAACCGCCACAACAATCGGATATGAGGTTTAAGGTATCTACTGAACGTGAGACTTGAGTGTCCATTTCCGAGGGGAATTGGGAAATTAGCCTGTTACCCATTCCGTGACTGACTGTCTTTACATCCTTCAAAGGCGGCATGATTGCGAATGTCACGGCACGAGCAGGAGAACCTGTGTTAAAGAGTCTAAAGCGGAACCGATAATTCGAGCATACCAAGCAATGACGCTAACTGGGGATACCCTAAAGGCAGATGCCGAAAGGCTATAGTCTATAGGACTTGAATACCGCCCATGGGTACGGAGCGTTCGTAGTAGTCCGAGAGAGTTAATAGCTCTTACATGGCGAAGGAACGCAGCTTATGCAACTCTAAAAGGAAAGGTGAAAGGGAGGAGAAACCTCAATGAAACCAACATCTGAAATTTTAGAACGAATGTACAGAAATTCTGAAGAGCATTCAGACGGTATCTACACGCGGCTCTATAGGTATCTTTTGCGAGAGGATATTTACATGACCGCATACAAGAACCTTTACGCAAACAAGGGCGCAGGAACTGAGGGTGTGGACAATGATACGGCTGACGGTTTTGGAAAGGAATATGTGAATCAGATTATTGATGAACTGAAAAACCAAACCTATGAGCCAAAAGCGGTAAAACGTGTCTACATTCCTAAGCGCAACGGAAAAATGCGTCCATTAGGTATTCCGTCATTCAGAGACAAACTGATACAGGATGCGATACGGCAGATACTTGAAGTAATCTATGAGCCTGTTTTCAGTACTCATTCGCACGGATTCAGACCGAATAGAAGCTGTCACTCAGCGCTGAAAGAAATCAGCCGTTCTTTCCGCAGTACGAAATGGTTTGTCGAGGGAGACATTAAGGGATGCTTTGACAACATTGACCACACGGTTCTGCTGAATCTGCTTTCTGAGAAGATTAAGGACAGCAAGTTCATAAATCTGATAGGAAAGTTTCTGAAAGCGGGCTACATGGAAAATTGGGAGTACCACAAGACATACAGCGGAACTCCGCAGGGCGGCATTCTTTCCCCGATTCTTGCAAATATATATCTGCATGAGTTGGACAAGAAAGTAGAAGCCATGCAGAAAGAATTTAATGCGCCTGCTGATTATGCCTATACACCTGCATACGGCAAAAAGGTGAGAGGAATTGTCAAATTGCAAAAGCGTTACGGCGAATGCGTTGATGAAGCGGAAAAGAAAGAACTGTTAAAACAGATTCATAAGCTTGAAGTGGAAAAGCGCAGATTGCCATACAAGGACGCTTCCGACAAGAAAATCGCCTATGTACGCTATGCTGATGATTTTATTATCGGTGTCAGCGGAAGCCGTGAGGATGCGGAGCGTATAAAGCAGGAGCTTACGTTGTTTGTGGCAACAAGATTAAAACTGGAATTGTCTGACGAGAAAACAAAAATCACGCACAGTTCCGGCAATGCTCATTTTCTCGGATATGACATCAACGTGCGCAGATGTCAGGAATCCAAAAGGAAAACCAATGGGGTTTTACAGCGGACGCTTAATAACTCTGTGGAATTGCTTATTCCCATGGAGCGGATTGAGAAGTTCATGTACGACCGTGAGATTGTCATTCAAGGTAAGGACGGCAAACTCATCCCATGGCAAAGAAACTCAATGGCGGGTCTTACTGACCTTGAAATTGTAGATACCTATAACTCGCAGACTCGTGGAATCTGTAATTATTACTGCATAGCCAGTAATTTCTCAAAGCTGACGTATTTCGTTTATCTGATGGAATACAGCTGTCTGAAAACACTTGCTAAGAAGCATAAAACCAGAATATCAGGCATAAAGAGGATATTCAAGTGCGGAAAGTCGTGGGGCATTCCTTATAAAACGAAGAAAGAGAAAAAGCGCATGATGATTGTGAAATTCTCGGACTTCAAACGAGGAACTGTCTTTGACGAACCAAGCATTGATACGGTGAAGAACCATATCCATTTCAACACAAGAAATTCTCTTGAAGCCAGGTTGAAGGCTTGTAAATGTGAATTATGCGGTGCGGAAGGTGATGGCATTGCTTTTGAAATTCATCACATCAACAAGATGAAAAACCTCAAAGGTAAGGAGCAATGGGAAATGGCGATGATTGCAAGAAAGCGGAAAACACTTGTTGTTTGTAAAGAATGCCATAAGAAAATCCATCATTCGTCATAGTGTAAATGGAAAGCCGTGTACATCGAGAGGTGTAAGCACGGTTTGGGGAGAGGCTTGTGCAAACCGACATTGGAAACAATGCACGGCGGCACTTGCCTACTCTACATGAAGTACCAGCAGATCGGCATCCCGCCGGAAGAAGCACAGTTCCTGGAAACGCGGAAGTTCCAGCTCGATGAGATTGCCCGGCTCTACCGCATCCCGCCACATATGATTGGCGACCTGGAGAAAAGTTCCTTCAATAACATCGAGCAACAGTCCATGGAATTTGTGAAATACACTCTGGACCCATGGGTTATCCGCTGGGAGCAGGCCATGCAGAAAGCTCTGTTCCTGCCGGAAGAAAAGAAGCAGTATTTCCTGAAGTTCAACGTGAACGGCCTTTTGCGCGGCGACTACGAGAGCCGCATGACCGGGTACAGCATCGGTCGGCAGAACGGCTGGCTGTCCGCCAACGATATCCGGGAGATGGAAGACATGAACCCTGTGCCGGATGAGGAAGGCGGCAACCTGTACCTGGTGAACGGCAGCATGACCAAGCTCAAGGACGCCGGGGCCTTTGCACAGAAGGGAGAAACGAATGAAACATAAATTTTGGAAGTGGGTGACCAATGCGGCCCTTGATGCCTTCGGCAGCGAACGGACGCTGTACCTGGACGGACAGATTTCGGACGAGACCTGGTGGGGCGATGAAGTAACCCCGAAGGCATTCAAGGATGAACTGAATGCGGGCAGCGGCGATATCACCCTTTGGATCAACAGCCCGGGCGGTGACTGTTTTGCCGCTGCCCAGATCTATAACATGCTCATGGACTATCCCGGGAACGTCACCGTCAAGATTGACGGCCTGGCTGCTTCAGCGGCTCGGTCATTGCCATGGCCGGGACGAAGGTCTGCATGTCGCCGGTGGCCATCCTGATGATCCACAATCCGGCCACCATGGCTTACGGGGACAAGGCTGAGATGGAAAAGACCATCGGCATGCTGAGCGAGGTCAAGGAGAGCATCATCAATGCCTATGAAATCAAGAGCGGCCTGGCCCGCACGAAGATTGCCCATATGATGGATGACGAGACCTGGCTCAATGCCCGCAAGGCTGTGGAACTGGCTTTGCCGATGAAATCCTGTTCGACAAGAACGGGGAAGAACCAGAACCATCTGCCATGCTGTACAGCCCGGTCACGGTGACGAATTCCTTTGTACAGAAACTGAAACCGAAGAAACCCTTACAGAAAGTGCCAGCGCTTCCTTGGAAAAGCGGCTGGCACGGCTCATTCATTGACAGGAGGACAAAGAATAATGGATACGATTTTAGCACTGCGCGAGAAGCGCAAGAACCTCTGGGATGCGGCGAAAGCCTTCCTGGATACGGCCCGCGATGAGAACGGTATGGTATCGGCAGAAGATGCGGCCCGGTACGACAAGATGGAAGAAGATGTAGTGAATCTGGGCAAGGAAATCGACCGTCTGGAACGCCAGCAGCAACTCGATGCCCAGCTGGCCCAGCCGACATCTTCTCCCATCACGGAACAGCCCGGTGCCGGGAACCAGGCCCCGGAAAAGAAAGGCCGTGCATCCATGGCCTACCAGAAAGCCTTCTGGGACAGCATCCGCCATAAGAACTTCATCGATGTGCAGAACGCCCTGAGCATTGGCACGGATGCAGATGGCGGTTACCTGGTGCCGGATGAATTCGAGCATCAGCTCATCGACAAGCTCCAGGAAGAGAACTTTTTCCGCAGTCTGGCGACGGTCATCCATACCAGCGGCGACCGCAAGATTCCCGTCGTGACGGGACATGGGGAAGCGGCCTGGATGGAAGAGAACGGCCTTTACCCGGACAGCCAGGATACCTTCGGCCAGCAGTCCATCGGGGCGTACAAGCTGGGGACGGCTATCCGTGTGTCGGAAGAACTCCTGAATGACAGCGTCTTCGACCTGGAAAGCTATATTGCCGGCGAATTTGCCCGCCGTATCGGCACGAAGGAAGAAGAAGCCTTCCTCACAGGCGACGGGAAGAACAAGCCGTCCGGCGTGTTCCCGTCTGCGGAGCTGGGCGTGACGGCTAATGGCACAGCCATTACCTTTGATGACGTCATCGACCTGTATCATTCCCTGCGCATCCCGTACCGCCGCAAGGCTGTATGGCTCCTGAACGATTCCACTATCAAAGCATTGCGTAAAGTCAAGGACAACAATGGCAACTACATCTGGCAGCCGTCTGTCACGGCGGGGACTCCGGATACCATCCTGAACCGTCCCTGCTACAGCACATCCTTTGCACCGGAACTGGCAGCTGGCAATCGCCCGATTCTCTTTGGCGACTTCAGCTATTACTGGATTGCCGACAGGGAATCTCGCTCCTTTAAGCGCCTCAACGAACTGTATGCAGCCAACGGGCAGATTGGCTTCCTCGCCAGCCAGCGCGTCGATGGTATGCTGATGCTTCAGGAAGCGGTCAAGGCACTCGAAGTGAAAGCGAAGGCCTAAGCCATGCTGGTCAGCCTGGAAGAAGCCCGGGAATATCTGCGGATTGATGAGGATGACACATCGAATGATGATGTCATCCTGTCATCCCTGGAAACGGCCCAGGCGCTGTGCCTGGATCTGGCCTGCTGCGAGGAAGCGGATGCCGAAGAGAATCCCGTCGTGTTCCATGAAGCCATCCTCTATGCCGCCGCCTTTTTGTACGAGCATCGGGAAGAAGCCGATTATTCCGCCTGCTGAAGCGGCTGCGGTGGCTGCTGTTCGGGGTGCGGCGGAGCTGTTTTTGAAAGGGGGATGCCCATGAAGACCGGGCTTTTGAATAAACGGATTGAAATCCTGGGGAAGCAGGCGGCAACGGACGGATACGGCTTCGACACCCAGACCGACGTCGTGGTGTACCGCTGCTGGGCATCCATCGAGCCTGCCCGGGGCAAAGTGTTCTATGAGATGGAACGCAGGGCGGACACGGAGTACAGCAAGATCACCATCCGCTGGCGTCCGGGCGTCACCCACGATATGAAGGTGAAGTACCAGACCACCTGTACGACATCGATACCATCGTGGACCCGTACATGCGTCACGAAGCCCTGGAACTGTACTGCACAGAAGAAGTGAGGGGGACGGACAATGAGCGGAAGTGATTTTGAAGTCAAAGGATTGGATGACCTTTCGGGAAAATTGCTTTCTGCCATTGAAGAGTTTCCCGGCACTGCCGAAAAGGGGCTGGGTACGATTGGCAACAAGCTAAAAAAGGAGTGCGTGAAGAACACGCCGGAAGGCAGCACGGGCAAGCTGAAGAAGGGCTGGAAGCATAAGGTGACAGGCTATAACGGTTCGGAGCTGATTTATGAGCTGACGAATAAGCACCCGGTCCATCACCTGCTCAATAACGGGCATGTCAAGAAAACGCCGGGCGGCCGGACGGTTGGCTATTATGAAGGCCAGCATTATACGGAGAAATCCGTTAAAGCCTTCGAAGCCCGTGAATTGCAGCCGGGCTTGGAGAAACTGGCGAAGAAGCTCCTGAAGAAAGTAGGCGGCACATGATCCATGACATCGACATCCTGCAGGCCGTACAGCAGAAGCTGAAGGAACGGTTCCCGTATCCCGTGTACCTGCAGGAAGTGAAGGAAGGGTTCCGTCCGCCGGCATTTTTCCTCAAGACGATGACGGTGACTTCACCCCAGGGCAGTAAGGAAGTGTACCGGGATACGGATATGTACATCACCTATATACCGCAGAAGCAGACAGCCAGTACCGCCATTTATGAGGTACTGGCTGCTGCAGAAGACCTGTTCCGTGACGGGATTGCCGTCCAGGACAGGTTTTTTGCTGTCCGCTCGATGAGCGGGGAACTCATCGGGACGGACAACGATGGCGGCCGGCTGACGCTGACCGTCCAGTACTATGATTCCGCCGATGAAACGGAAGCAGCCGAACGGATGAAGGTGCTGCATCAGCGGTATCAGGGAAAGGAGACAACGAAACATGAAAATGCCATCCATTAATGTCGTGTTCAAGGAAAAAGGCATCAGCGCCATCGAGCGCAGCGAACGCGGCATTGTCCTCATGATCCTGAAGGAAGAGACCCTTCCTTCGATGACAGAAGTGAATCTGTACACGGCAGATGACATCCCCAAGGAACTGTCCGACAGCAACCGGGAGCAGCTGGAACTGGTGCTCCGGGGCTATGTGAACAGCCCGAAGAAAGTCATTGCCGAAATCATCAGCAGTGAAGCCGAGGACTATACGGATATCCTGAAGGTTATCGAGAACAAGCGCTTCGACTATCTGGTCATCCCGGATATCGGAACGTCGCACATCGATACGATTGCCACCTGGGTCAAGGGGATGCGTACCAATAAGGACAAGATGATCAAGGCCGTGCTGCCGGACTGTACGGCAGATACGGAAGGCGTCATCAACTTCGTCAACAAGACCATTCAGACCAAAGCGAAGACGTACACGACAGCCCAGTACTGCAGCCGCATTGCCGGCATCATTGCCGGGACGCCCATGACGATTTCCTGTACCTACGCGCCGTTGCCGGAAGTCATCGGCTGTGATGTCTGGACGAAAGAGGAAATGGACACCATGGCCGGGGCAGGAAAGCTGTTCTTCTTCTTTGACGGTGAAAAGGTGAAACTGGCCCGGGGCATCAACTCCCTGGTGACCACCGTCCAGGACAAGGGGACGAGTTTCCAGAAAATCAAGCTCGTGGACCTGATGGATATGATGCACGACGACATCCGCACGACGGCCCAGGACCATTACCTCGGGAAGTACGCCAACAGCTATGCGAACCGCTGCCTTCTGGTGACGGCCATCCAGGGGTATCTTGACCAGCTGGCCCAGGAGGGGCTGCTGGAACAGGACCAGAACACAGCGTATATCGATGTGGAATCCACGAAGATATGGCTGGAATCCAACGGCAAATACACCAAGGCGGAACTGGCGGACATGTCCGATATGGACATCAAGCTGGCCAATATCGGCAGCAATGTGTTCATCGCCGTCAAGGCATCGCTGCTGGATGCCATGGAAGATGTCACGATTACCATCAATATCTGAGGAGGTGAAGCCGGATGAACAGTATGGAAGCCAAACGGGTCATGAACGGCAAGTATGCTGACCTGTATATCGACGGCGACCTCATGGCCGAAGCAACGGCATTCAAGGCCGAGGTCACGCTGACCAAGGAAGAAGTGAAGATGCTCCGTCATGTGGGTAAGGGCTACAAGGTCACAGGATACGACTGCAAAGGCCAGCTGAAGCTGCATAAGGTGTCGAGCTACATGATCCGGAAGATGAACGACAACATCAAGGCGGGCAGGCAGACTGTCGTGACCATCGTCTCCGTCCTGGATGACAAGGATGCCATCGGCAGCGAGCGCATCGTCATCAAGGATGCGACCTTTGACAGCCTGATTTTAGCGGACTGGGAAGTGGACAAGATGGGCGAGGAAAGCTACAGCTTCACCTTCTCGGACTGGGACCTCTTGGATTTAGCATAAGGAGAACAAGCACATGAATATGGTAGACCGGCTGCTGAAAGCCGATGTAGTGAACAAGCTGGCCGAACGGCTGAGAAGAAAGTGAAGATGGAACGGCTCTCGAAGCTGTTCGGGTTCGATTTTGTCATCACGCTCCGGGCCATCGATCCGGAACGCTATGCGGATATCCAGAAAATGGCCGTGGACTTCACCAACGGCAGTGCCGATAACATCGATATTTATCAGATGCAGACCCAGACGCTCCTGGCAGGGATTGCGACCCGGACCTCAAGAACAAGGACCTGCTGGAAAAATTCGGGGCCGTACTCCCTGGCGACATCATCCGCAAGATCTTCCTGGCAGGCGAAATCGCCGACCTCACGGCACAGATTACGGAACTCAACGGTTATACGACCCAGGAAAAGGCGGACAAAGCCGTAAAAAACTGATCCGGACCGATGGCGAAGTGCAGGCGATGTATCTCCTGTTCCGGAGCATCACCTGCTGCGTCAGCGGTCATGAAACTGGGATATGGTGAACGGCAGGTGTTGTACGCTTTTGTTCGGTATGAGATGGAAGAACGCAATAAAAAAGTATCTTCAGCATTATCGGATTAACTGCTGAAAATACGGCTATCTGGCATAAAGTCATAAGGTAGGCTCAATCCACTTAGATATTTCATAGACGAAGTCGCTTTTTTTCTTGCATTGTGGGTGGCCGACACGTAGTACATGAAAGGTTTGATTGCCCAGCGTGGAAATGGCTTCCTGCCAGGGCATTTTTCTTTTCCCAATATCTTTAAAACCGTTGTAATGAATATTATAACGGTCAAAGACGTTAGGGATGTAATCGTCATAATACCAAGATGTATAAAAAATGACATGAGTAGGATGTATTACCTTTAATTCCTGCTGAAGGACTTTTAGGTTTAGGATACAGTTGGATTTTACAAAATCTGAGGTAGTATCCTTCCTCCGGAATTGTTGCATTTGACAATATTGGTAAATGCGATGTGTTCTATGGAATCGTCACCGAATATTCTCAGAGTGATAGCACGAGTATAGCTCCAGTATGGCCAGCTTTTGTTCCACAGAGATTCACGGGTATATTGAAAGGGATTGCGGAAGCCGTCTTCAATCGTGCCGGGATTGTTTCTGGCATTTTTACCGACAAATTAGAATTCTACTTGGAAGTTTTATTAAAATCGGAACTACGCACAACAGCCAATCGGCAAGGATAAACGCTCTCTCTTATGACATTCTTCAC